>Ga0209489_100049_pt1 | contig 154779 bp, 79 predicted proteins | sample SiratrowhiteBW_FD_187527 | JGI IMG/M metagenome (GOLD analysis project Ga0209489, IMG submission 187527) | Root nodule microbial communities of legume samples collected from California, USA - Siratro white BW (SPAdes) (version 2) | ecosystem: Host-associated > Plants > Roots > Nodule | place...
ATATATATATATATATATATATATATATATATATATATATATATATATATATATATATCTATATATATATATATATCAAGAAATTATATAACCTTACATAAAAGTAACTTTTATGCATATATTTTGGCTAACTATTCAATAATTTTGCTATACGAAAAATGAAATTACAACTTACTGAAAAACAGAGCAAGAGTATGGTAGAAAATATATTTAGTATTTACTATTTGTTAAATCCACGGCCATATATATGTCTTCTAAAAGTAATTTTAACAAACTAATTTTCAGCAAATTTAAATGAGCTCATTTCGAAAACCTAACTCATCATCTTCGATGAGGTTTATCAATAATACTTAAAGTAGAACCTGTATTTTAAAATAAAGAATTTGATTCTGTGCTATTTTGAACTTTTTTTATGATATACATTAATCTCATTCAAGATATTATAATTAACATTGATCCGACAAGTTTGTATATGTAGCCAGTAAACAAGGATTTTTCATTACATAATTACTTCCCCAAATATAAAGTATCTAATCATTAAAAAAATTAAGTCTACTTCCAATATTTTATGATCAAAGGTATGTGTCATTAAAAATACCATGTTTGAAAAATAAATTACTAAAGTTGGTTATGCATGGAACAAAATATATAGAGTCAACTTGTACAATTCTCCCTGAATCCGTAAATAAATGTTACCTGGTTTCTAGCACTGGTATTAGTGAAGTTTGAACCAGGGTTTTTGGAGGTGTAAAGAGAGTAAAAACCATGATGCACTTGTGCAGAAGCAGCATCACCAAAGATTTGCGGCGCAGGATCCAAATGGAAATGAAAATCCTTAACCCATTCCGCAGCCTGAATGGTTCCTCTCCATGCAACCACTATGTCCCTCCTCCCCAATGCTTCTTTCCCTTCATCAGTGCCAACAGCAACATACCCTATCCAATTCGATTGCATGCTCCAAGCATCCTTCGAAAACGACCTCAAGAGAAACCTCTCAGAGTCACTGGCTTTGGAAGTTGCATACAGGAACTTGGTCACCCGATACTTGAAAGGGTTCGCGTTTTCCAAACCAACTTTGCCAAAGAACTCCCTCTTAGAATAGCGACTGTTCCCAGCAAACTTTGATGCTTTTTCTGAGTTGAAAGCATCGTATGTAGCTTGCGCAAGTTGCCCGTAGTGTATTATGTAACGCCGAAGATCAATGTCTAGAGGCTCTAGCACACCTTTCCAATTGCTTCTCCCACAAAGTTCTCTCCATCTTTGTGCAATGCTACCCATTGATTTTCTTCAACTCAAACCTATTGATGGGTAGGTTGGTTTTGTATATCAATTGCATACTCTCTATATATAATATGAGTACATGCCTTCAAGAACTTACATAGTCTTTGGTTCCTTCTTAAACAATGACGTAGTGCTATTCATCTTTATTTAACTCACTGGTGTTAAATGTTTACTTGTTTTTTTAATGAAAAAAAGACTTTTGGCACTACTGTTTTGTTTTTAATCCTTATAACAACCATAGATAATAATAATGTATTCAATTAAGTTATTTAATTAAAATATAAATTAAATTGTTGAATATGAAAGTAATTAGATCGGTTGTAAGCGGGAGTGAAAAATTTGTGGGGTGTAAACAAGTGGCGGTCCTTTTTAAATTATGAAATGTCTTATTCAGTTGTACTTCATTTTTTTTTTAAGTTTAAGATAATATTAATTACTGTTTTATCATTTTTCTTTTGATCTAAATTTTAATCAATTTACACTTTTGTGTTGTGTATTTATTAAGTTAAAATAAAAAAAATAGTAAATATCATATCTATTTTATTAAAATGAAAAAAATATATTTTTTGTTTTACGTAAAAAGAATTCGTAAAACAATAGAGTATTATTATGTAAAAGTAAATGTATTTTTTAAATAATTATTACAAAAGCATATAAAAATTTTGATTAGATAATAATTTAAAATTGATTAATACAGTGATTGACTTTTTTCCCTCTCTCAAATAAATGTTTAAACCCATTAATGAATTGTGTTGTTGGTAAGCATAGCTCTAATGGACTTAGTCTGATCTTTAAATGATGGTCTTGATCTTATTCGCAACGCACCACTTGCAAAGCTGGTAAGGATTCCTCTGTGGACTTAGTCTTTTTTTAAATTATGGTTTTGATCCAAATATCTAATTCATATATGAAAACTTTTTCTTTTAGTACCTCAAAGAACGTAGTGAAACATAACTACACTATGCATAACTCTTTTGAGTAGAGTACTCTTATAATAAAAAATCATAGTGAAAACTGCTATAATTTTCTTATTGAAAATTATATTAATATAGTGCTTCTAACAAGTGCAAAATATTGTTATTTGTAACGTATTACAACAATATCTGCTTGAAAGGGTGATATTTATTTATGAAAATAATATTACAATGTTTAGTTTTTATATATTATTACTACAAGAAGATCTATCTTTCAACTTCTGTCAAAAGTCGGTATAAGGTAGAAAAAGTCGTGTAGTATTGGTAAAAAAGAAAAATTCTTTAACAGTAAAAGCAATCTTAATGAATTCCAATGCAAAGAAATTTCTTAATTAATATAGAGAGAATTTGATATGAGTATGATGGAATAACTCAAGTTCTTTCTCGGGCTTCAAATTAGATAAAGATTGAAAGATATTATAAAAAAACGAGTATATCAAGCAAATATTAGAGAAATTCAATATCTCAGACACAAAAAAGTCTATGTTTGAAACTCTTAGGATAAAAATGATTAGAAAGTATACTAGACGATATACAAATATGTTTATTTACATGGTACTTTTAATAGACTTGATATTATGCATATATAGTGTCTATTTGTGTGGAAGATTTCAGTCAAATTCTAAAGTCTCACTTAAAGGTTGTATAGAGGATTTTTTAATATCTTAGGATCCAGTAATTTGTGCTTGTGTTATAAGAAAAATATTAATATTATTTACAAATTCGAAAGATTTTGCAATGTAAACTATGTTGGAGATCATGAGTGAAGGTTGTCAATTTCTTCAACCATGTCTAATTTTTTGATTAAGCATGAAGCAAGATTCAATTATTCTATCTATAACCTACGCAAATATTGTTAGTATGTTGTTCTCAACTTCTATGAGTTAAGTATCAAATAGAAGATTACTCTAGTATTCAAAATAATATACTTGTATATTATAATAATACTAGCAATCAATCTATCAAAGATCCTAATCCAACATTAGGCAAATCATTAAGAAGTGAGATATTACACTACAAAAAATTCTTGATTTACATACAGATTTTTATCCATATGTAAATTTAGCATTACATACAAATTTTATATACGAATTTATTACATACGGATTCATTATATATAAATTTTACATACGGATTTATTACCTACAGATCCAAATCCGTATGTAATTACATACGAATCCAAATCTATATGTAATTACCTACAAATTTTACATACGAATTCATTACATATAGATTTTACATACGGATTTATTACATATGAATTTTATATACGAATTTTAATAATACTATAAGTGTTATTAATAATAAAATTGGTAATAATAGAAGTGTAATAATATAATAATAATATAATAATAATCGTAAAAATAAATAATTTATTTTAAAAAACATTTTGTACTTACATACGGATTTTATCGATATGTAATTACATAAAGAAAAATCCGTATGTAATTACATACAGAAAAATCCGTATATAAAATCCGTGCGTGAAAATCTGTATATAAATTCGTACGTAAAAATTCGTATGTAAATTACCTACGAACATATTACATACGGATTTTTTCCATATGTAATCCGTAGATAATTTTGAATTACATACGGATTTTGTCCATTATATACGGATTTTGGTATAGGTAAATGCGATTTTTCTTTTAGTGTTACTTCATTCATGATTATGTCTATAAAAACATATTTGAATTAAAATTTGTCAAGATGGATCACTAATAGGTTGATATATCTTCACCAAGGTACTTCCTATTGAAAGATTTAATTTCATTAGGTCAAATTTAAATTTAATAGATTTTAAAGATGATTAATTGGTCAGATGATATATTGCCGGTATAATATTGATAAATTTTTGTGAGTTTATGTAGGATTGAAACGGATTTCTTTCATCTGATCAACTTTGAAAAAAAGTCAATAAAAGTTAAATGACATTTATGATAAGAAGACAAATGTTTACATGCACAATCATTTAGGTTGCACTTAGTAAAAGGACATGGCTAAAAAGGTGGAAAGCTAACTAACGATGACATAGTTTCGCAAAATGGAGGAAACAAAACCACATTTTAAATTTACAACTTTTCAAAATGCAACCCAAATCTAATAACCACCATTAGGTAGTACTCCAGATACAACAATCCATCTTAGAGCACACATTTGATGGAGCACATATTAAAAATCAAGAAACAAATATGGAAAGTACTATCATGTTGAAAACAAATTTAAACTCATAACAAAGTTAAGTAGAAAGTTGTTAACAGATGAATAGAATATGTGAAGAAGACTTCAAATAGTTAGGAACTACTTTACAAACTCTTTAGTTTATATGATTACAACCTCTTTCTTTTCAATATTCAACATCCTCATTTTTTTTTTCTTTATTATTGGCTTTGTTATGGCATAAGAAATCGAAGATTAATTCTTAACATGTCAACCAACTAGAAAATACATATTTATTGTTTCTTAGTAACTCAATCGATTATTATTCTTCTCTAACTTAAGTTTGTTCCAATTTCAACATTCTTTCCATGACTGATGTTGATTTTCTTACAAACTTTTTGTTGATTGGGGTCACCTTTAGTAAAAAGTTGTGCTTAAATAAAGTTTTTCCATAAACCTTGTCATAATGTGTTCTAGCTAGTTTTTCCTCCATTCCACATTTAGTGGGGAACTCTTCCATTTCCTTATACTATTCGTCATACTCTTATGACCCTGTTTAAGCCTTTGGAGTTTAAGAATGGTCTCTTTTTTTCTGTAAAAAGAAGAAACAAATCTAGATCACAAACAATCTTTGAAATATCTTCAAGTTACTATTCCTCTTCTTTTTTTCAATCTCTTTTACTACTTTGTTCGACTAAATTAAAGTATAGTCCTCAAATTCTAAAACAACCATTTTAATAATGTCCATTTCAATAAGAAAATAAAATTTGATCTACTTTTCTCTCTTTTAATAATGTCCATTTCAATAAGAAAATAAAATTTGATCTACTTTTCTCTCTTATTTTATGCATACATCGAGATTAAAAGTATCACTAAAATTAGAAAGTTTTGCATGATTTTTTAAATTTTTTTCTTCAATGTTCAAATCTTCCTCATCTTGATCTCCCTCTATAAAATCATATCAAAGTAATAGTCTTCTCTTTCACTCCCATAATACGAGGAAGGTCTTGAATATCTTCTATCTCATCTTTCTCTTCTAGCATGCATCAATTCAATTATGTTTCTCACCAGTTCTTAAAGTTCTTACATAGTCATCTTGTCCCTCTCCATGTTCACACTTCCCAGCCCTTCTCTTTGATTTCTTAATGGGCTTGAAGACATCTTAACAAATTATACAAGAAACTACAAAAAGAAAACAAACTAGATGGAAAAGAGATTCTAGAAAAGGTTCTTCTTAAGAAATTAGAATTTAAGCAGAAGTCATCCTCAACAAATTTGCTTAGTGAGGTGAGTTTTTCACTTATATAATATAATTTGGTCATATCTCTAGTCGAAGTAAGATGATGCAATTCCTTGCATTCCAGCTTACGCCAATGTTCTTCCTCTCAAGTGTTTCGATTTGTTTCAACATAAATGGAGTGGATACAACAGAAACATTATGAAGAGGTGCAGATGTATGTGTTTGTGAGATGGAAAATAGTGAGAAACCTACGTGATATTAGGTCAACACACTAGGAGAAAGTCTATAAGAGATATTGAAAGAGACTATCTAGAGAGAGCTCAAAAAAAAGTAGAAGAGGTTCAATTTGGCCAACATTTGATTACTCATTTATAAACTCAAAATTACATAACCAAACACTCTTATTTGTAGTGTTTTATATGCCTTAACTTGTAGCACAAGCTTCTAAAATCTTTTTCACTCACTCAGTGACATATGGCAAGGGTAACTTGTGGACAAGCTTCATAATTCTCTCCAATGTGGCAAAGGTAGCTTGTAGCCCAAGCCTCAAAATCATCCCAAATTAGAGGTTTCCATGTGGCACACATGAGTGGGGCGCTACTTTCCATGTCATACCATAGCTTGTCATGCAAGGTAGGTTATTTACCTTAGTTTAGCACTCAAAATTCATCCTAAACCCTAGTTTAGAACCCAAGCCTCTCTTTTAGATTTGCTAGGGTTGCATTGGGCTTAAAGAGACCCAATTATAACCCTAGATGCATTATGCTATTTTATTTTAAACCTAATCTAGTAATGGAAAAAATAAAAGACTCAAAATCCTATTTTACATGGCTCAAAATACAGGCCAAAAAATAAAATCCTAAACTACTTTGTATATTTTTTTTTTTCAGATAGAGGTCTTATTCTTTTAAAGCTCTCAAATCTCTATAACAATCTCCTTCAATGTTGAACTTGGGCCCAATACTTTGTTGGAGGCCCATGCTAGTCTGATTAGGCTCAAACTCCTGATCAGCTCTAGATCAAGCCTATAACTCTGTGACTTCTTTATTCTTATCTACAGTCTTGAATATAGTCCTCCTTCATATGATCTTCAACACACTCTTTCAATCCAAGGACTGGACATCTCAAGTGTGGAAATAGGGGGAACTTGATAACATGTGACATAATAGGCCAAACAAACCTCACTGGGATAGACTTTGAATAACTCTGATACTATCTTAAGAAAGTGTAATTTAAGCCTAAATCAACCTCACAAAACGAACATAGTAAGGTGAGGTTTGCACCCACCTATGTATTATAATTTGGACATATCTCTAATTGATGTGAGATTTCCAACAATCATACAAAGTAGATAGTCTTTTCTAGGTTTGATAATGCTAGCAGTAGGGAGTTGTTGCACCAAAGCAACATTAGCTCATTTTCTAAGAAACCTTGTTATGACATATGCTTTGTGTGGGGATCTTCTTGGTCAGACGTATAAGACAAACATTTCTTGTATATAGAATAAGCATAAAGATAGTAAACACTACAAGAAAAAAGCTATTTATAAACCAATTTTTAGCTACCAAATGAAATGATTGCTAATTATGACAAAAATGGCTATCAAATTAAATTTTGATTACTAAATAACTACAAAATAGAAATAATGATTGAATTTAGTGACCAAATAACTCAAGATAATTGGTATCTAACATTAGCTACCAAAATTTTAGTGACCTATGTCATTAGATTCTAAATTGGTATCTAATTAAGTTAGAGACTAATTTACAATCTAATGGTGTAGATCACTAAAACCTTGGTAGCTAATGTTAGATACCAATTATCTTGAGTTAATTTGTCACTAAATTCAATCATTCCTTCCATTTTGTAATTATTTAGTAACCAAAATCTAATTTAGTTACTATTTTAGTCACAATTAGCAACTATTTCATTTGGCAGCTAAAAATTGGTCTCTAAATAATATTTTTCTTGTAGTGGAAGTACCACATTAACTTAAAAGTATGCACATATCTTCTGAGATATAAGATGTAAAAACAAGACTACATAGTTTGAATAGTCCTAGCTTTTTTTTTAGGTCTAATTTGAATATCAAATAACTTAAAAATAGAAAAGTCAACCGTATCATTTTGCCTAGCTTTTTCAGAAGAATTACGTGATAATAGTTTGTGGCCAAATTAAATTTTATGCTTTGCATAATTTCCAATTATCCTGAGCATCCAAATAGAATAGATAAGAGTAGCCAAGCGCATGTCTTTCATCAAGGGACGACCTCCAACTTTAATATATGTTGCTACAAAGTTCTTTCTTTTTTTCTCTTTGAAAAATGTTTATGATTAAATTCATTTAAAAATATCCCTAAACACCAATTTTCACATGCAATAAGAAACCGTTCTATTTCGTAATGCATGTGGGCACTAATATTGTTTAGATGTTTATTTTTTGTTTGTGAGATACTTATTATTTGGAGGTTAATTTCTTTGTACAATATTTCACTCCTTATTTAGATAAAAAAAATCATATCATTCTAAAAAATATTATTTTTTAATTTAGGTGAGTAGACTCGTAAACTTATCAACACATAGTGCTATAGACAAAATTTGTATTTTATAGAATCGTTAAAAATGAACCGAGGTAGGTTGGATTATCTAATGAAGAATTCACAGCAAACGACTCATTTTAATAACTCTACGGAATAGACATTATAAGTAGTTTATTTTAATTTAAATTCTTAAATTTTAATTTTAATGATTTGGTATTTCTATTTAATTGAATGGTTCCTTTTAATTAAGATCAGCTTGAAAATACTTATAATGAAAAAAAAAATGAAAAGGTGAAAATTATTGGATTCTCTCTTCTTTTTCTTTTTTTTTTATTTAGCCAGCTACCTTCTTAAAGTAGCATAGTAGTATATTACTATGTCATTTTCCCCCTACCATTCATGACGTTTAGATGTACCAGATGGAAAAAAAAATAAATTTATGCATTGTCATTATAAAGATATTTAATGTCAGCTAATTTTAAATTTTTGTTAATATGAATTTTAATATAGTTATTATTTAGAATCAACAAACTTTACAATCAATGAGGATATAAAAACACTTTTATGTCACAGTCATATAAACTATTTGATATTTAAACGAACAAGGAAGGGCGATAAGTAAACAACGATATGTACGCGAGATCTAATCAGTTTCTCTTAGTATTGACTAAACGCATTAAAGTCATTGGGAAAATATAAGTAAATAAATAATAAATAATTGAAAATGAAATGAAAATAATTGTGAACATGTAGGTAAGTTTATTCAAAGTCTTATATTTTGACACTTCATACAATTGTTGACCAATAATATAAAATAAATTACCCTTTTTCTTTAAGTCGTAGACATAAGAAAAAAAAATTAGAAGATTTCGTTGGTTATTCAATTTTTGTCAGATTGTTTTGCGAAAGAAAGTTTGTTAAATTTTAACATTGCATATATATTGCTAAATTTGACCACTTCCTAGTCATAATGTTTAGTAGTGAAGTTTGGACAATATCGAGTAGTCTGATCTTCATCCATTTTACATTAAGTATTTTCAAATTATTTGAATAGTCTTAATTTATTTTCTAGGTTTAGTTTGAATATAAAAAAACTTTAAGAAAAAAAAGAAGAAGAAGAAGAAGAAGAAAACCATTCATATCATTCTACATAAATTTTTTAGAAGAATTATCTTATAAGAATGTATATTACCTAATCTAAATTTATATTTTCTTGAAACCTTGCATGATTTTTTATTCTTCACAACATCCAAATAGAATAGTTAAAACAACCAAGAACATGTCTTTTTATCAAGGGACTATCTCCAACTTTAATAAACTGAATTAAATAAATAGAAGAGAAATGCATACCAAGAAAACATTTGCTCTAAATTTATTTATTTTTCTCTTTAAAGAATGTTTATGATTAAATTCATTTAAACATATCCTTAAACACCAATTTTCACATGCAAGAAACGATTCTATTTTGTGATACATGCAGACACTAATAAACCGTTCAGATATTTATTTTTTGTTTGTGAGATACTTATTATTTTGAGTTTAATTTCGTTGTAGAATGTTTCACTCTTTATTTAGATAAAAAAAAATCATATCAGTTTATAAAATATCAACTTTTAATTTAGGTGAGTAAACTCTAAAACTTGTCAACACATGGCGGTATAGAAAAAAATTATATTTTATGGAATCGTTAAAACATGAACTAAGTTTGGTTGGATTATCTAATGAAAAATTCACAACAAACAACTGCTTTAATAACATTACCAAATACATACTATAAGTATTATACTTTAATTTAAATTCTTAAATATTACAATTTTAATGATTTGTTATTTCTATTTAATTGAATGGTTATTATTAATTAAGTTCGCCTTGAAAATACTTATCCTCAATCGTAAATGAAAAAAAAAATATGAAAAGGTGAAAATTGTTGTTGCTGTTTTATTTTTTTATTTCTCCGGCTACCTTCTTAAATAGCATAGTACTATGTTAATATGTCATTTCCCACCTACCATTCATGACGCTTAGACGTACGAGATGACAATAATAAAGACCTACGCTATATTAAAAGACTAAGAACCAATAAAAATTTGAGTTTGATTATGACTTGAAGGAAATGAAATTGACCTGACTAATCATATAATTTATTAATCGTTCGATATTGTAATCTAAGCATTTTAAGCATACAAATGAAAGAAATTTAAAATTGATTGTTTATTTGGAAAGCAATATAATTTTTAATATAATCAATATTCTCAATCGTTTATTTTACTAAAAAAATTATTGTGTATATAAATTGTAACTCGTATATTTCAAGGCATTCGTGAATAGAACTCGTGTCTTTTTTTTTTTTCTATATTACTTATTCTCAACAATCTTTTAACGTAAAAAAAACATTTTTTATGAAATATTATTATAAAAATATTTTACATTGGCAACTATTGGAAGGGAGGTTTAGGTATTGAAAATATTAGGAAATTTAATGAAGCTTTGTTGTCTAAATGCATGTGGAGATTAGAGACCGAGAAAGTAGGAGTTTGGAAGGAAATATTAGAATGTAGGTATGGTTCGTAGCGTGATATGAACATATCTAAAATAGCTAGGCAAATCTCTAATTGATGGAAAGATCTTTGTAAAGTATGTGATGTTGAAAATCATTCAAATTGGTTCGATAATAATGTTAGATGGGAGATTAAAGATGGGAAAAAACTAGGTTTTGGGAGGATAAGTAGGTAGGTGATATATCATTAAAAGAAGGGTCTCTAGATTGTACAATATTTTGATGTGTCAAAAAACTGTTCTGAGTGATTTGGAAACGTGGAAAAATTATGTTTGTAATTGAAATTTCCAATAAGAGGAGAAATGTTCACATGGGAAAAAGAGAATTTATTGAAACTACTTGTCCTCTTAGATAATACTAATTGGAAGAGGTAGGATTTTAGTGGCGTAGATAGATGGGTCAGAATCAAGGATAGTCTGAAGGTACATTCAGTTAGGTCAGGATATGTTGAACTCTATTAGGATAATAACTCAGCTTGTATAGAAGGTTTGGACCGGTGGATGTTGAATGTTGAAACTATTGCAAAGGTATGTCCTTGGAGAGTCTTATTAAATAGGTTGCCTACTAGGGACAATTTGTCAAAATAGGGAATAGTACTTAATAGTAACATGTGCCCACTGTGTAATCAACATAATGCACAACATCTGTTTCTATCTTGTGCAATGGTACAAAAAGTATGGAATAGTTGCGACAAATGGATAGGTTTTCATAAACAAGACAAAATTATGTGTTTGAACATTTTAGGAGTTTTCATATGTTGGGTTGCAACAAGAAGGCTAATATTGTTTGGAAGGGAATGTGGGTAGCTATTGTTAGGAAAATTTGGATCCACAGAAACAGGATAGTATTTAAGAATGGTATTGTTGATTGTGAGAAAATTTTCTACCTTGCTCTTATTAAAGGGTGGTCATGGGTAAAATTTAGAACCCGGGGGATTCTGTTTTTAATGTCTAATTGGTATATGCATCCGGGATCCTGTTTGAAATATATTGTGTGAAGAATATCTAGGTACTGTAGAGAGAGAAATAGCATTGCGTAGGGAAGGTAGGTTCTGGAGAGTATGGTTGTTTGTCTTTGCAGGTATGTGAATTACAGGATTGCCTTCTTAGTGTATGGAACGATGCTGCTGATAGAGACCATGACAAGAGGCTTGGAGTGTGAGCGTTCAACGGGAAGTGTTCTGTTTTTATAACAGCAGCAGGTGGGTTACTTGCAAATTCTCTGCCCTTTGTAACTTGGTAGTGAGCTTGTTATTTGGTTGATTTAGATGTATGTGCCTTGAACTCTAAAGTTTATGTATGTTGCTTTATTTTAGTAGTTTTTCTTGTTTTGACTTTTTTAATTTTAGAGATTTGTTGTTTATTACTGTCCATCTTCTTATAATAGGATTAAAATACTTCTAAAATGTTTCGTTTTATTTATTTATTCATAGTTGTTAAAAAAAAGATAACACCTATCTCGACACACAGTTTGGCAAAGAAATCCTATTATAAATCCTATTATATGTTGTTGCCACATTTGAAATATCAGTGACAATATGATGTTTAAGGTAATTTATTGGCTAATCCATATGGTTTTGTTACAACATCTAACCAATTAAAAATAAATTGAAGTAAAAAGACATAAAATAAATAAGATTAATAACACCAGTCGAATACAAGGAACAATAGGTACCAAAACCTACCGAGAAACCAAAATATAAGGGAAAGAGACATAAAAGACGAAAATCAATTATTTGACTAAAAGATTAACCATTCGGTTGGAACAATTTTAAATAATTGTTAATATGAATTTTAATATAGTTATTATTATAATCAACAAACTTTTTAATAAACGAGGATATAAAAACAATTTTTTGTGACAGTCATAGACAATCTTTCAATAAACAATGAAGGGCAATGAGTAAACAACGATATGTAAGCGAGATGTAATCAATAATAGTATTGACCAAACGCATTAAGTCATCGAAAAAATGTAAAAAAATAATAATAATAATAAATAATTGAAAAGGAAAACATTTAGGTATAGTTTGTGTACAAAGTCTTATATTTTGACACTTCATACAATTGTTTACCCAAAATTATACAATAAATTGTCCTTTTTCTTGAAGTAGTAGACGTAAGAAAAAAAAAGGTCAGAATATTTCATTATTGTCAAAATGTTTTGTGAAAGGAAGCTTGTTATATCTTAGCATTGCATATATATTGCTAAATTTGACCACTCCCTAGTCATAATATTTTAGAGTGGTTAAATTTGAACGGCTTAATTTTTTAAATAACCATCCTACCATTCGTTTATTAAGTTTTATTAAATGATTTAATCTATATTTTAATTAAATATTTCAGTAGTATTTGTCATTTCACTGTTTAAAAAAAGTTGATTTTGAAAGTATTTTTTTTTTATAATTTCAAAAATTCGTTTATATTTGAATATATGCATGTTATTGATACAAAATTAAATATATGATAAAATATGTATTGGTCCTTTCTTGTCATATGTTTGAGCCTTTTTGTTCTACATCTTAGTTCATCTTTCTCACATTCTTCACAATTGTGATTCCAAATTTTTTTGCTACCATATGTATCGGGCTCATCCAAGTGTTATTTAATACGAGATAGATTATATGAGCCTGTACCAGTTCAGTAACCTCCTTCTTGACCATGTCAAGGATCTAGGGATTAAACCTCTTCTGATCCAATAAAATTTAAAGCATACACAAAAGAACTAGTACTTGGAATGTCTACCGGCATCCATCAAAGTGCCTTCGTATGCTCTCTAATTAGTTACAACAATTTATGTCGATAAATAAAAGTTTTTGTTTATCTTCCAAATAAGCATACTTGAGGTGGGAAGAGAGTGACGTTAATTTTAGTGATGATGGCTGAATCATGAAGGGTAAGTGGAGAGTAAAATTTCTATAACCTGTAAATCAACTATATCAAATATATTTGTAGTTATTGCAATTGAACTTGTACATATGGGCTCAATTGATTCTAGTGATACATTAGTATTAGAACCTATAGCATAACTAACATCATAATATGTACAATTATATGGTACAAACTCATTTATCTCGGTATACGACTTAAAAATGTAAGGATTACATGAATCACAGGTCTAAACATTACTAAAATCATTGAAGTCATAAAAATTTAAATCCCATATAAACTCAAGCAAATTATCATCTATAAGTTCAACAAATATATCGATATGGAAAAAAATGATTCTCATTGGGATGTCTCATAGCATCTAGAATTTTAAATTACATTGTATTGTCACCAAACTACATAGTGAGTGTGTCTGCATGTACATCAATATTTGTTTAAACTATATTTAAGAAGGGTTTGTCCAAAATGACGGAGGCTACACCAGTGAGTGAATCTCCTCCATCCATATCTAGTATCTAAAAATATGTAGGAAAAATCAGTTCATTCACTCGAACCAGCACATCTTCTAGAAGTTCCGCACGGTTTCAAAGAGTCAAGCGACAATAAGGTGAAAATAGAAACAATGCATAACATTGATAAATGCTCCTAAATTATGCATAACATTGTCAAATTTTCTAATGCCTATAACACAAGGAAGAGTAGTGAATGTCCATAGGTCCTTGCATTTTTCTAGAATAGTAGGCATAAGTCTCTAAATGAGTGTACAGACATTCCTTTCCATGCTAATCCTTCCATTACCTTTCAGCCAACTCCAATGAGTTCACAAATCCTTCAAAAACTTTGCATATTTTGGAATATGTTTTATAGCCCCAAGCAAAGGTATATTGACCTCTACTATTTTTTTTAATATTTCCAAGATTTCCTTATCAACCTCTTCAAATTCGTTACCCTTTTGTACAAACCTATGGTAATGAAAAAGGAATAGAAGATTGTTTAGCGCTTGAAGAACTGAGCTTGGTTAGAGAACCAGTATTAGCTCTTTGTTGCATAGGGTCTTTTGTAGTTGTATCAAACCCATTAAACCGCCTAGTAAGATTCTTTATAACTGTACAAGACTCTTTCTTTCTCAAGTACATGTACATTCTTACCCAATCTCAAAGCGCTTCCACTGACATTTCTCAGGTTTATGAATGTTGGAGTCGGAAGCAACTATCCTAACCAGTTATCCTACAGGGGCAGTTCCATATACAACCCCTCACCAAATCGTCCCTGTAATCACTAATCTACATTCTCCCCATTACCAGCCTAATTGTAGCAAGGTTCGCCTGGTAATGTGGCTAATAATTATATCCTTGTCACCAGAGTATTACAATGATGCAATAATAATTAATGTTAGCTACTATGCATACAGCGTACTAAAAAGAATTTTAAGCTGAGTTCAAAAGGGAGTGAATTGAACTTTTAAAAAAATCGTAAATCAATAAAAGAACTAAAAGAAGAAAAAAGTTTCTTCAATTATAACAATTTATTGTGGGATATGTAATTGCACAGAACAAAAACAATCAATTGAAACTCAAAAATAATCAACTAAAAATACTTCTAGTACTGTTCAACACAAAGATAATCAATTATATTAAGTAATCAATCAATTTAAATGGACTTCTCAGAAATTCACATAATTAAAGTATTCTAGAATTACAATGACAATCAATTGATGTACTAAGTCAAACAATCAACACTCAAACATAGTCAAATAAATCAAAAATAACAGTCAATTGAAATATACTTAGATTATTATGTGAAAAACACAATCAATTAGACGAGAGAAATAATCAATTATAGATACTTAATGAATCAGCCACTTAGAGAAAACAATTTATTAAATCTCAGATACAAAAAGTTTATTTAACAGGACAAATCTTAGTACAATTGAATTTAAAAAGCAATCAATTGAAATATATTATGTAGTTGACAAATTATGCAGAAGCAAAATACGAATCAAGATATGGGTGAAGAAATTAAAAACACCAAGATTTACACTAGTTCGCTCTTTCTCAAGAGCTACATCCGGTCTCTTTGCCAACAAGCAAAAAAAATTTACTAAAAAATACAATAGTTTAATCAATACAAGAAGAACTCAATCTTGCACCCTGCAAGAATACACCACTATTGTGCAGAACCCTACTGCATTACTATAAACATAAACCCTATACACTTACAGTACAAAACCTTCTTCTCATAATGCAAAATGAACATGAAACAAATCACTGAAGTTATAGGATGATGAACAGTGTACAAGAATGAAATGCAGTGACTTCCCTTAGAAGAAAACCAATGTTATACAATCTTTAATCACGAATGGTCTTCAAGAACCACTCTCTTAAATTAAAGTAGTATTTCGTATTACTTCTTGAACAACCTTAGATTTCAAAAGTTTTCTGTTATATGTGATTTTGTTTTCCAAAAATCTCCTTTATATATAAAGATTGGTTTTAAGAAGTAGTTATAACAATTATACTGTTATAAATAATTTGAAATCAATTATGTTGTTACGAAAACAATCAATTGAAAATAGATTTTTAACGCGCACACACACTCACGCACCCTCCTACACACACATACACACACACATGCTCACATGCACGCACACACACACATGCAAACACACACACACACAGAGCAAGTCATCTTCGAGTTTACTATACTTCATTTACAGTGTTTTCAGAAATAGGATTCGGTTAGGACACCAATTGGAGTATGTGAAATTCACCCTAAGGAATTTGTGCTTCATCCAAACCCACCATTTAAGCTATGCAATACTTTTAGACTCCAGAGTTATTTAAACACTTCAATTTCTTGTTCCATGATGGGATTTAACAGGATATTATATATATTTTATAGAATAATTTCCTCCATCTTCTTCAAACTATATCCAAGAATCTTGGGTATTTTTGTCAAAATTTCTAACCTGCAACATGAGGTTTTATTTCTACTCATATTCCCCTATGAATCTACTTCTCCTCCAACTTAAGTTCTACTTCCAAGTATCATTTTCCTATTTTCCTAATTGCTTGATAGTGCTTTGCTTACCACTTGAGAGTGAATACATTCTAGGATACATATCTTTGAATGCTTGTTCTGTAGTCCACTTATCTGACCAAAATCTCCATCTTGTCCTATCCCCCACTTACTATTTAACATAATTATCAAACGAGCCTAATAGCTCAGCTTCTCCACACATAAGACGTAGATCTCCCTACCACAAGATTGGTTTTTGCCAGTTTTATCCTCATTTAGGTCTCTCCAAGATCCATACTTTCACTAGTAGAAAAAACATATTTAAAGGCTTACAAATACGGCTCTGAACCGCAGTAGATCGAACCACATTAAAAAGTACTAAAGCGCTACCATCACGATTGAATAATCGCACTGGAAAGTGCAACATACCATCGCGGTTCCTAAGAAACCGCGGTAACAAATTCCTAGAGTGGGCAAAAATTGGTAAAAATAAGGACATATCACCGCGGTTGTAGTTAAAACCACGGTGGTATTGGACATACAAACGCGGTTGTATGTCCAATACCACCTCGATTTTAACTATAATCGCGGTGGTAAATTCATTTTTTTTTAAAAAAACAACAGCAGCTATTCGTTGCTACCCAAAACATTCTCAATTCAAAACCAAGCAGTGCTCAAACATTACACTCAAAGTATTTACACAAACACAAACACTACATTACAAGTTATACTATACATTATATAAGTCATACATTACACTATACATACACTAGAAAGTTGTTACAATATACTACAAGTTACACAAACATTATATAAGTCATACAATATACTATATAATATACTATACATTATACTATACTTACTCAAGTTTACTCTAAGTTGTCATTTCTCTTTTCAATGAAGTAAGTTGCCCATTCTTTCCGAATATCTTCTATGGACTTGTGTTCAAGTGGGTCTGGATCTGAGAAAACCTGAAATAGGATAACTGTGTTATTAGTTATCATCATATGAAACTCATCATAATTTTATCTAATTTGAACACTTTCATACATGCTTCCAATAGTTGGTGATACGGGCTTGGAATATGGTATTCAGCCAATGCATGACGTAGTAGCCACATTCCCAACTTCTTTTTGTTTGTTACACTACAATTTCATCAAAGTTAAATCATTAAACAAGTCCACAACGAATTTAATAGGTTCAATTTAGAATAAAAATATTGCACACGTTCTTGTATCAACTCAATATTTTGTCTTCTCACATTTAAACAATTCACACACAAAAAAAAATATTTGTTATTTACTCCTGCTCTATTCCTCTTAGCAAATTGTAGAAACTCTTCAACACCTTTCTCATACTCATCACTGATTCGACTTGCAATTATCCAACTTCGATCCATGACTACGTATATAAAAAAATTCATAAACAAGGTACAAATGAAACCTAAAATTGTCGGGGATCGAACATCTTCGGACTCAATACCAATATGTCATCGTGAACATAAATATTAGACAAAACATAAAATTTCGGGGATCAAACATCCCCGGACTCAAGCCCAACACGTTATCATAAACATAAATATTACAGAATATATAAAATGTCAGGGATCTAACATCCCCGGACTCAATACTAACACGTCATGATAAAAATAAATATTATAGAAAACATAAAATGTCAGGGATCAAAAATCCCCAGACTCAATACCAACACGTCAGCATGAACAGGATACAATCCTAGTGCTAATACTCTAGCCTCTCTAACATCATCCGGACTCAATACTAACACGTCATGATAAAAATAAATATTATAGAAAACATAAAATGTCAGGGATCAAAAATCCCCAGACTCAATACCAACACGTCAGCATGAACAGGATACAATCCTAGTGCTAATACTCTAGCCTCTCTAACATCATCCGGACTCAATACTAACACGTCATGATAAAAATAAATATTATAGAAAACATAAAATGTCAGGGATCAAAAATCCCCAGACTCAATACCAACACGTCAGCATGAACAGGATACAATCCTAGTGCTAATACTCTAGCCTCTCTAACATCATCCTAGTGTACAAACGAATATAAAACACCAACAAAGTAAGTTAATAAAATAGAAACATTGAGAATTTGACAAAAAGAAATGGACGAACCTGAAAAGTAGAGACAATGGCAGTAGCATCACGATTCAATGGCAGTAGGCTTGAGAAGCGTGTGGACGACTATGGCAGAGACCTGAAAAATAGAGAATGAAGTGAAACAGACAAAAGTGAATAAGTGCAGACGAAGCGAAAGACCTGAGTGGTGGTGGGGTGGCGGCGGAAAGAGAGAGACATGAGTGGTGGGAGCAGTGGCCGCGGAAGCAGAAGACAATGGCCTTCTTAGTGGTGGTGGGGGTAGCGGTGGAAGCAAAAGAGAAAGAGACCTGAGTGGTGGTGGGGTTGGCGGCGGAACAAGAAGAAAAAGGGCTTCTTAGTGGTGGTGGGGGTGGCGGCGGAAGCAGACGAGAAAGAGAGGCAGAGACGGCACGAGAGAAGAGGAGGGACAATGGAGGACGGTGAGAGACGGCAAGGGAAGCACTGCGCGAGAGAGCGGGAAGACTAAAGCTTTAACGAAAAAGTGAGCGTGGGCTCTCTAAAACAAGGGATACCATCACAGTTCCTAAGCACAACTGCGGTCGTATCCACATACCACCGCGATCGCGGTGGTATCCCCCTCAATAGCCATTTAAAAATTATTTTCTGCCTACCACCGCGGTTGTTTCCAAAACCGCAGTGGTATAAACCTGCATTTAAAAATTATTTTCTAGCTACCACCATAGTTGTTTCCAGAACCGCGGTGGTATCTCCCTACAACATTAATATTAAAAAATTATTTGTGCCTACTATCGCAGTTCTGGAAAGAACTGTGGTGGTATCTCTTGCTAGGTGCCTCGTGGGGAATACGATTGAGGTTTTTGTATATAACCGCGGTGGTATCATTGCACTTAATTTCAAAGATGCCACTGCGCTTTTTTTTAGTGCGGTTCCCTGATAACTGCGATGATATCTTGTCATTAAATGTCTTTTTATTACTAGTGTTTGACTTTAGGACGACCTTTCATAGCCTTTGTGTTTCTGTATCTAATTGCTACTTCCACTTAGCTAATAGGACAATGTTAAAATACTATACATCTTTGATTCCAAAACCCCCTTATTCTTTTGATTTACACACAATTCTCCACTTAACCCAAATATCTTCCTACCCTCATGTCCCCAATCCAAAAGAATTTCCTTTGTAACCTAGTTTATTGCCCGATAAATAGATTTAGGAGCTTTAAAAATAGATAAATAAAACAGTGCTGAAGAGGATATTATAAATTTTATATGATATACACGTCCGAAAAAGGATAACACTCTTCCTTTCCAAGTGAAGAGTTTATTTTTTATTTTTTCTAAGAATACTACTTTCCAGAACAATTTCCTTCTTTGATTTCACTTGTAGAAAAAACACTTTCTACATCGGTTATGAACGACATTCTACATTGGTTCCAGAACCGATATAGATGCGGGCGACGTAGAAAGTCTTGGACTTTTTACGTCAGTTCTATAATCGACGTAGTATGTGCATATACTACATCGTTGATAAATAAATCACCGACTTAAATACCAATCCTAATAGCGCTCAGGAGGAGATATACGTCAGTTGTGGTTCTCAATCGATATAATATTTACCCTATTACATCAGTTGTGTAATATCTCTATTTTTTGAAAAACAAATCCAGAATTCTTTGATAAATCTTTAATCCATACAAGAAAAACACAACAATTATTTTCATAATGTTTTTACAACTATCTAGTGAAATAGAAAAGAAAAGACATGAAAGAAACTAAAAAAAATAAAAAGTAAATAGTAAATGTTGGAATTGTGGAAAAATTTTGGATTTCAAATCCTCTTTGGGGATTGCCCACAAGCTTCGTTATGTAGTTCTGAGCAACTTTCATTTTTGGAGCGTCTTAGTCTCGATCAAAAATTGTGGTAGTTTAAAATTTTTTTGTCCTAAATTTTTGAAACCCTAAATCTATGATAAATCTATACAATGTAAGAACTACCATCAGATATAAACTAAATCAAGTGGTTGCTGATAAAAAAATTAAGTAAAAAAAAGGTTTTGACTATTTTTAATGAATTTTACGAAATTTCGAACCTCTTGCAAAGAGAACCAGCAAGGAATGTCGAACCAAGCATTCACGGCGGTGGAGAAAGGCTCACGCATCAAGTGACAAAACTCAACCGAGAGAACCGCGGATCTTGCATATTTCAAATGAACCCTAGCAAAACCAGTGAAGATAAAGATACAAATAAATACTAATAAGAAGAGAAAGTGACACTATGCGAACTGCAAATAAAAACTAATAAGAAGAAAATCAAGCATTAATATAAAAAAATCAAACATTAATTACATATAACGAGGATATCATATTTTTCAGGTGTATATAACAGTAACATGTTAGAATATATAATTTCATATATTAATTAAAGTCTCTTCCGGTAGACCCCAATGGTCCAACTATCATATATTATTATGAGTTGGTGTTAAAAGAACTCTGCTTATAACAACATCTATTTGGATTAAACAAATATAAATAACTAAATAAACTACAAGTAAATTAAAATGATTTGACCAGACTAGTATTAAGTATTATGTTAGGTTTGATTTTCTTTCAGTATGCAGCCTGTAGGATCACCTGTTCCCTAAAAATTATTATATATTTTTTCAGACTGCACTAAAGTTTTTAACGTGTAAACTATGACTGTTTAAAAAAGATTAAATCGGACTAATCAAACCAATGAATTGTGAGCCGAATTATATGTCAATTATGCCATTTCTCACTTAGCATAATAGGGTGTTTGACCTTCTCAATGTCTGAATTACATTTATGGTGAAAAAAAATAAAAAACGACTTTATTCATGGGGACTAATTTTTATATTTGGAGAATGTTAGCCATATGAATTTAAGAAAATTAACTAAATAAATAAGAATACTTTTATAATCATCTAATTTATTTTCATCAATATATTTAATCATCTAAAAAGAATATTTTATTGATTTTAGACTTGTGTATTTGTATTAAAATAATCCAAATCTTCCATTACCAGGAGACCATGTTTCATAAAATTTACAGATCAATCTCCCGTTAACAAGAGAGACCGGTTTTAGACTTATATATTCGTATTAAAAAATTCAAATCGGTTTTTTATTGTTGCTCTCTTTTTCTTTGCAATTGAAAAATAAATAAATTAAAGAACTATTTAATTCCCAGTAGATATTTATTTATTAGTTGGTACAACTATTTCTAGATCACATGAGGTAGACCCCCTAACTAACTATCTCTAGATCATAGGAACTAGACAACCTATTCTCAATCATCTTCCTAAGTATAAATCTGAAAAGAAAAATAGTACAAAGAAACCAGGAACGGTGATAACTTAGAGAGTAGACGTAAAAATTAGGAAAGAGTGATTGGCTAGTTTGTATGTTAGATTGACTAGAAACGGAAATGTCCAAGAAGTATAAAAAGAAAAAAAGGAAAATTATAAAGAAAACAACGTCGGAGACATACAGTTTTGTACATATCTATTTTAGTTTCTTTAATGTTTAAATTTTGTGTTAAAGTTAATTGCTCATTACAAATTAAATTGCTTAATTTGAAAATGATTTAATTTTTGTAAGGACTAAATAATTTATTTCAAGGGTACAAGTAATATAAATGAGTAAAATATAAGTAAATAGAAAAATTTAATTATTTAAACTTAATTTTATAAAAATAACATCTCGCCAAAACCATATGTTCTTTAGTATTTGGTAGTAAAGAAGAGAATATAATCTATTCATTAAAATTTTGTTTAAAATAAGTTTCTTTTCATTATTTTTTTTCTTGGAATAGTTATTTGTTGGATTGTTTGCATGCAAAGGACTACGTGTTTGCATGTGGAGTTTGATGGACAAAACGAATCTCTATTAGTCTAGGGCAATAGTGATATTTGTAGTTTTATGGTCATGGGTTTTTTAGTAGGTTTAAGATTTTTATGGTAAAAATATAACTTGCTGGATTTTGGCTTGGAGTAGTAGGATGTTTTAAGTAAAGAAAACTATCTTCAATGATGAATTTGGAATACGGTTTAGTTTAGTTGCGAGGGTTTTAATAGAATAATTGTTACATTTCATGTTTAAAATTTGGAATTTGAAGTGAAATTGGATGTTACATGAAATCGACTAAACATCCATACATTCATGTCATAAAAAGTACTCTTAGATGTTGTTTGATCTTCATTCAATGATTCCATTTAATTAAATTTGTGCATGCATAAAATCTCTTATTATAGTACTGTAAATACAATCTTATAATATGTGATAATAATATGACACATCTCAAGATAATACCTTTAATAATTAAGGAAACTATGTTATTAAAATGGATGTTATATGAATAAATGTTGTGTTGAGTTTGAATAATCAAAATTTGAGTTTAAATAGGTAAAGCATGATGACTAAACAATTTGTAGTTGTTGTAATTAATAATTTTGAGTTTGTCTAAATTGTTGCACAGGTTGGAATGAAAGGAGTGAATTTTTGAAACTATTTTGGTATTGTAGCATAAATGTGTCATTGATTTTTTTTGTCGCTTAAATTAAGATAGAAGTTTGAGTTGGTCTCAGATCATTTTTTGCACCAACGACGGAATTTTCATTCTAGCAACAAAATTTTCACTCTAGTGAAAAATAAAACAAGAAAATCACCTTTTTTTTGAGTTTATTTTTTTTCAAGCAAAGAGATTTTTGATCAATTATCTTTGATTTAAGAAGTATATTTCTTTAATTGAATGAGTATGAGTGTTATATACATATATAGAAAATATTGAATAATAGATTTAACTAATTTATTGTCATTATTAAAGAAAATTGTGTGGTGTAAAAAATGTAGTTGAAATGATATATTTCAGTTATGTGTGTGTATTTTAAGTTGTGAATAATGATTGAGAAATGTTACGTGTGTGTATTTTAAGTTGTGAATAATGATTGCGAAATGTAAATACGTGTGAATTCATGTTGTAGAATTTAAAATATGAATTAAGTTGGAATGTATAAAAAATATGAATTGAATTGCACTAAAAAAATAAGAGAATAATCAACGGCTAAAATCTGTCGGTAACATTATTTATCTGTCGGTAACAACGTAATCGTCAGTTATTTAGTTGTCGAAAAATTGACCGACGAAGTATGGCTTTTCGTCGGTAAATACCAACGGACCTCATCCGTCGAAAAATCCGTCGGTAATTACCGACGGACCTCATTCGTTGAAATATCCATCGGTAATTACCGACGGATATTATCCCGTCGAAAAATCCGTCGGTAAATTTGGACAGCTAACATCCGTGAAAAGTATCCGTCGGTAAATTTGGACGGCCTCTGTCCGTCGAAACATTCCATAAGTAATAGTCTATGACAGATTTTACCGACGGGTTTTGTCCGTCAGTATGCTTTTAAGTTAATCCATGTTCTTTTATCACCTTTTGATGAATTACTTAATCACTTGCTTTCATAATTATAATGTCTAATAACAAAATTCGAACAATACAATTTTAAACAAAACCACAAAGATATTGTTGTCCAAAATCAAATTTATTAACCAAGTGGCAGGTAAACTAAAGAAATTTACATGGTTCGTCAAAGTTACATTGTCTTATAACAAAAACTACTAACAAAAACTAATAGTCTCCTCCATAATCAGAAGAATGATCATGATCAGGATTTTGCTCGTGGTCAAGATTTTGCTGTTGATCATTCTCTTCTGGATGCTCGTCTTGTGGTGGTGATGGTAGATGTTCTTGGTCTACAACTATTAATGCATGGGCTTCAGGAGGAAGGAACCTCTTAACAATTGTTTCTAAAGCTTTAATCTTGATACTCAACTTGTCATTTGTTTCAAGACTTTGTGAGAGTTGTTTCTTAATGAGGTTCATGTCCTTAGGATTGTTGGTGGAGGTTGATGGCTGGTGCTTCAGACTTTCACTTTCACCTGAGTAAGTTGCACTAATCTGTCTAGTACCATATAATCTTCCCTTACGTTTCCCTCCTACTGCATCAACCCAACATCGAGTCCTAAGAATGTCATCATCTGCTTGATCAGTAGCATTAACCTCCCTTGATTCATCTAGACATGATCCAACCTCTGATCTAGCCTGTGAGAGTCTAGTCTCAAAGTCTTCCTGTTATCAGAAGATTACATAATTAGTAAATCAACTCATACTATCGGAAATGTTTAAAGAAATTTTGACAATTCAGCTTACAAGTGTCTTCTTGGATCTTTCATCTACAAACTCCTTAGTACCCTTCCTGGTGTGCGTTCGGTGGAAGACCTCATCAACAAACACAGACCGTCCAATGGAAGACCTCATCAACAAACACAGACCGTCCAAGTTCTTTTGCCTTTAATACATTTTTGCAAACTTAATTTACGTATATAAAACTTTTAAACTTAGATAAATAAGATAGATAGATATAGTTTATATACCAATCGAAGGGTATGTTCATGTGTGGTGATGAAGCCACCTGTGTGTAAGCTTCCACCCTTTTCAGATGCTCTATTCTTTTGGGCTGTAGCACATTTATTACGATACAATGAAGAATTCCAATGTGCTTGCAGGCCGCTCCACACATTTTCTCCAATCCATTATGGCCTTTGCCCTGCATTTCTAGCTTCTCTAAACATCCCAGAGAGTCTATGAGATGCTTTACTGTGAAAATTTCTCTTAATTTGACTTTTATGTTGTGGCATCCATTGAACTCTGGACTGTAAAAGTTAAGTAATGAAATTGAGATAAGAAATATAAAGTGAGTAAATGTGTAATACAACTCAATGACTAAATATTGAACCTTAAAATGGTTCCAAAAGTGCTCCTTTTCAGAATCTGGTATTACTCCCAATGTAGACCAAGGCTCCAAAAATTATTGCTTAATACACTGTGATAACCTGTGAAGTAACTCTAGATGGCAAAAACCTAATGACAAAGACAATTGTTGCAAACATTTCAAATAATCAAACAAGTTACATATATAATTTACTTAATGAAAATAAAATATTACCCTCAACTGTAAGGTTCAATGAACGGTCGATTATGGAGATCAATGTCATATGCAACATCATTATTTGGCTGTTGGGCTGGTGTATGTAAATTGCCATCAGAGGTTGATGATGCATCTTTGTTAACAATAGATGTAGGAGTGGGTGCACCTCCTGAGCTTGAGGCAGGTTTATGTGTTGCTGAAATAATAGCAGCAATGGATTGTGTAGGTCCCACAGCAACGGACTGTGTGGATCCCACAAAAGTGGATTGTGTGGGTCCCACAACAGCGGACTGTGTGGGCCCACAACAGTGGTAGCAGCAGTCGATGTTTCAGAAAGATGCTTAGGACTCACTCTAAGCAAATATTTTCTCTTCTTGGTATGTGCTATGCCTTTGCCCATGTAATCACCATGGGGTGGGGGTCGGGGTGGTTCTCCAAAAGACATGTTCCAGAAAAAGCCAATTAAGCCCTCAAATTTAACACTATAACCCATACAAAACAAAACTTCGTTATGAGTACAGAGCAAAGAATCGAATTTGAAAGCAATGGTGATATTGGTAGTAACACAAACACACACATTCTCTATCTAAAATAAACTAAAAATGTGCAACATACTATTATACTGTGAAATGAAAGGTATAATTAATGTGAAAGAATTCTTACGGTTAGAAGACAAAAGAACCCTTCATGTTTAAATAGAATCTTAATTCAGGATAAATTACTAACAGCAGCAACATACTAGTGTAATTACTCAATTAATTTCAAGATAACATGCTATCACATGTAGGTCTTGATTCATAAGTTGTATGTAGATGACTACAGGCATCATTAACTTCATATTTAAATCTCCAATATTCCATGTTGAAAAAGAAAATTACTCTAGAAATTATGTTGAATATGTTTTGGATACTTATGCAGCAGAGGCATAAAAATTCATATCAGAATTTACATGCTAGTAAATTTCTATTAACTATCTCCATTCATATCAAAATTCATATCAGAATTTACATGATATATTCTTTACATATATCATGGTGGGTGGCCCACTACAAGGACTCTTTATATGTTTGACATGTACCTAAAAGGGTATTTCTCATGCAAACATTACCCTACCATTTCATATTATGGCTTGCCTTCACCATTGCCAAATTCCAAAGTTTGTCAAATGTGTCCTTAGTTGTTTTTACAGTGTATGAAAATATTAGACAGTTATTTCCTAAAATAATGTCTCTGATTGAATACTTTTGTAAGTCATCAAATAGATATGACTATAAAATTAATGGATTATTAAACTTATCATATCAATTACACTACCTAGCATTTATACCAATACTAATCTCAGGTTAAAGACAAGATAGTCCTTCTTATTCATCCAAATCAACAACCAAACATTCATTTCCTACAATACTTTTAATATATATTCCTTTTCACATGAATTAACCAAAAAAATCATTCTAGAAAGTCTCATTGGTACACGCATGCACTAGTTTGCTTAAATTCTCAAACATAGGTTGAGGGAGATTAGACTGAGGCACGACTAGTCAATGGTGATGTAATAGTCATAACCATTGGTCTGCAATAACTTGGAAAAGGGAAGCAGCAAGAAAATTCTCTGTCTTTCAGTGATAATTATTTTACAACAAAACCAAACTAGTAAAAATATTTGACCGTCAAGTTAAAATATCATTATATCAAATGGTCTAAAATGATGTTTTAGCCAGGCACACTACCTACATAGCAATTCACCCTAATCTAACCAAAAGTATCAGAGTAATGAAAATGTTTTTTCTTTCTTTAAAGTTTGCAGTTGATTGTGCAGTAAAGTTTCCTCGTCAGATTTGCATAATCCTACACGTTAAAAGTTCTCCTAAGTCCCACATTGCTACGATGGACAGAGAGGCAGGGAGAGAGAGAGAGTGTGTGGGCATAAACATAACAACACTTCTTTTCTACACTCAAACCACATAACATTAAGATCAGCGTTAACCAGTGAACTCTCTCTCAAGCAGAAGGCATTGTTTACTGTCACAGGCATGTGTGAAGTAAGAGTTCTCTTCTACACTCAAATTCATACACGCACACACAAACGCTTATTTTAAATCAATCTCTCTCTCTTTATGCCTGTTCCTTCCACTTTTTTTTCTTTTTTTTTCTCAGTTATTCATAACTTTCTACTGTTACAACCATCTTTATCATCTTTTCTCAATTCTTCTGCTCCCTAGTTTCTTTTTGCTTTCTCTAACTCTATGATTATGTATTGCTTGTGTTTGCAAAGGAAAAGAAGGAAGAAGGAAATAAAGAAGAAGCCAAAGAGGAAAAGAAGGTAGAAGAGAAGAAGGATGAAAGCAAGGAGGAGCCACTACCGAAGATAGTGCTCAAACTTGACATGTACTGTGAAACTGTATTATTATGCATTAGTTAATTTTATGTATATATGTGTGTGAAACTGTGGTCCTCAATTTCTAGAAATTTGCCATCTAATAATTACAATTAAAAAGTAGAATAGTAAAGGATATGAATATGATATAATAACTAGAAATGAGAACTTAAGAAATAATAATGGTATAGGTATATGAAAGTTCACTTTAACTTTTAAACCATATGAAAATGCAGAAGTATACATATATATATACAAGTCTAGTGCTTCTTCTAGTTGTGAAATGTGATAATGAGTCTGAGGTTGTAAAGACTGAGACCATTAATTCTGGTGTAACAAGGTTGCAGGTTCTGTTGCACAGTATTTTCATTTGAAGTTACAAATCGCCAAAGTTGCTCCATGTATTCCAGCATAAGTTTAGCTCATTAATTCTTCCATTTGAATACTGGACAGAGGTTTTTATACAAACCAATTCTTAAGTTGCAAAATAAAGTGGTCTTTGTTGGTACTTAGCAACTTGAATTCATTTAATTCTAATCATAATCTCTACCAATGGAGAATAATGTGATGATATTGGAATAATAGCAGTTTGAAGGTAGCAATTTCCAATTACGTGTTCGAAATTTTGTTGTGGGGTAAGGATAATTTAATTAAGAAGTACTTAATGATTAAATTGCGATAAAGACATCTATAAAAAGAGGTAATGACGAGGGAGTATGAAGCTGAAAAAGCTTGATTGCATGTGATTAGGATAGAAAATGGAAAATAAGGTTTTAGCAGAGCATGATGCGTGTAATAATAGAGGTGAAAGTCAACTCTTCAAAATTCTACTAATGATATATAATTAAGTCATAATATACTCAGGTTAATTTATAGACAAACACTAATACTAAGAGTAACGTAGTATGATTCTTATATATCAACAATGTTTTCAGGGTCTACCAATCTTCATGTACATCACATGCATCTCAGCTTCCAATATTGATTAGCAGTCCAATGTTTTCAGGGTACTACCTTTACAGGGTCAGCGAGTCCATTGGTGGCACAATATGAATCAATTATCAAATGATTTGTGATTTCCATAATTAAAGACCAAGAATCCAATCCCACATACCCAATTTTCTTTATTGTGGCTTTAAGCTATACACACCAGCCTGGCTATCAGCACTAATCTCTACATTTTCTACCGTTTGTTTGTAATTCTGTTGGATGGTTGCTTTCACTTTTAATTTAAAATATTGGAATCAAAGATGTTCTTAAGGAGATTGAATTGAGTACCAATCTAGAAAATTAAGCAATCATCTAAAGTTTACTTCAAATTCACCATAAAACCATCTAAAACTTCAATTCAGAAACAATTTTGGATCCAACCAAAGTAAATTCCTCATCAAACCGAACATAAGAAAATTTACTAAACATAAAACCGAACATACACCAAGAACAATACCTTTTCAAGAAGAAGTTTTCCGGGAAGAAGAGAAACGACCAGAGAAATCGAAGATATATCACCTCCAATGCCCTTCCACCTGCTCGCACAATTAAAAGTTCTGCCAAAAAATACTCACAATCCTCAAAATTTACAAAATTGTGCAAAATTGAAATTGAAATACAATGAAATGAAAATAATCGGCAACGCAACGGAATTAAAGGCAAAAATGCAAACGCGATTCAGAGCCTCGGCGCTTCAAGGATGATCGTTTCTCCACTGACGAACCCTATCTCCACTGTTTCAAGGATAATCGTTTCTTCACTGACGAACCCTATCTCCACTGACGAGCCCTATCTCACTATGCTTCAGAACTTCAATGCTTCAGAACTTTACTTCAGTGCTTCAGAACCTTACTTCAGTGCTTCAGAACTTTACTTCAGTGCTTTAGAACTTTACTTAATAAGTTTTAATATATTTTAATATAGTTACTGTTGAGTTGTTTTTTTATTTAAATGATTAGGATTAGCTTTTTTAATAAAAAAATTTCAATTATTTTCTTTGTTGCCCTGAATTACTTAATTCTTTGTTTTTATTAGTTTGCCGATCAAATTGAGTTTCATTCCTATAAGACTGTGGTGAGAGCATGAAACTGTTGAAAAAGTGAGAACAAAAATATGTTGTCTCACGATGCAAGTAAGATGCATAGATTGATCCTTCAACTTTGGCTTTATTCTTTATTGATCTTTTGGAATCACCCATGAATCTAAAAAAAATAATAATAATTTGTGCACTACGATTCATAAGTATAATGAAAATGACAATTGTGGTAAAAGGTATGCAATAAATTATCACCTTTCAAATGGATACATCCACCTATATTGCACCGGTCCACCAAGCAGTGCTTCATATGGAAGATGAATAGGAAGATGTTCCATTTAATCAAAGAAAGTAAGAGGAAATATTCTTTTGAGCTTGCAAATAATAATTGGAATGTTTTCCTCCATTCTTAATAGTGATTCTCGATTTAATGATGTAGAGCACAAATCTTTGAAAAAATGACTGATTTCAATCAAAGGATTTAATCATGGATTGGCAATGAGCTAAATGCAATAGGACGTAATGTCTCCATGAATACATGACAATCATGACTCTTCATACCATGAATCCTTCCCTTTTCAACATCAACACATCTAGTCAAGTTTGAAGAACCGTCAGGCATCCTTAATTCTTTAATCCAACAACAAACTTGTTTAACTTCAGTTGTACTTAAAGTGAAATTTGCTTTGGCCTTTACCATCTTCCCGTTTGGGCCTTCAACTCTAAGTCTCTTCGCCTACAATACAAAGCTAAATCTTTTCTTGCTTTGTCATCGTCTTTTGTCTTGCAAACAACATTCATGACAATATTGAATATATTGTCAAAGAAACTTTTTTTTGTGTGCATCACATCAAGATTATGTCTTAACAAATTATGTTTCCAATAAGGAAGATCCCAAAAGATGCTTCTTTTCGTCCAATTATGCCACTCTCCAAATCCATCTATCCTTTTCGCACCACTTTCAGTTATTTTTAGCAAATCCTTCACTCTTCTCCAAACTTGCATAGGTGTCAGCCTAGGAGGTGGCCCATCGGTTTCCACTTCACCTTTTCAAAAGGCTTTAACATTTCTCCGAAATGGATGATCTATATAGGTAAGAACCTTCGATGTGAGTCAAACCAACAAGTTTTACGACCATAATTTAATGTGAATGACTTATGATGTTCCATGCAATGGGGACAAGCTAATTTACCATGAGTTCCCCAACTAGACAACATCCCATAAGCAGGAAAGTCATTAATGGTCCACATAAGATTGGACCTCATAATAAAGTTTTGTCTCTTTGAAATATCATATGTCAAAAGACCAGACCACAATTTCTTCAAATCATCAATTAAAGGCTCTAAGAAAACATCAATACAGGCCTTCGGATTTGATGGACGTGGTATTAAACAGGTTAAAAACATATATGGTTTAGACATACACAATTCAAACGGGAGATTGTATGGAGTAACAATGACAGGCCAACAAGAATACGGTAATGACGATGCCTGAATGTAGGGGTTAAATCCATCTGAGCATAGGCCAAGTCGAACATTACGTGGATCGGCAGCATAAGTAGGATGTTTTCTATCAAAGTGCTTCCAGGCTTCACCATCAGATGGATGACATAACCGACCTTCCCTTCTCTTTTCATGGTGCCATGTCATGTGTGGCGCAATTTGCATAGAAGCAAAAAGTCTTTGTAATCTTGGAATCAAAGGCAAATAGAACATTGACTTAACTGGAATTGGTTTTTTCTTTCTTCTCGCTACATTAATTGGATGGTATTTTGGTTTGTGACAAAACTTACATTGAAGCAATGACGCATCTTTCTTTCCAGTATCATTATCATAGAACAACATACACTCATTCACACAACAATCAATCCGCTTAACTGTCAGTCCCAACTTTGATACCAACCTTTTAGCATCATAATAACTAGTTGGCAATTCTGTTTTTGTAGGACTTCCAACAACAGTTTTATGAAATTCTGTAAGCATTTGTTAGGAACATTCCAATTCGACTTATAAGAAAGAAGCCTAACACATACTGATAATTTGGATTCCGATGACCCTTCAAATAATGGCTTGTTTGCCTCTGCCAATAAATTATAAAATTGTTGAGTGTCTTCAGTTAGAGGCTCTTCTATGTTACTTGATTGTACTCCTTGAAGGGTTTCATGTTGCCAGAGAGCACTATTCACCATCTCTTCCATTGTCCTAAATTGATCGATTTTAGTTATATATACAGATGAACTTAAGCCAGAAACACAATTATCACCAATGTTGAAATTAACATCCCCCATATCTTCACCATGATCAGTCCAAATCCAATAGTTAGGTTTGAACCCCTTTTTGTATAGGTGAACTTTGATGATTTCATCCTTTAGAATCCTTGTACCGTCATATTTAAGGCATGGACATCTAATCCCTCCATCAAGTTCATAATATTTATATTGTCTTGCTTTTTGGATGAACTCTTCAACCCCTGTTACAAACGATTCCTTCAAACCTCTTCGCCCAATATAACATCTATCATACATCCATCTACGATCCAATGGAATTCAATCCATCTTCAGGAAGTGTTTATATGAGGGCAGGATGGTCACCGGTACAACAAAAACACAAAATAATTTTGTTACAAGAAAGATCCAGCTATATAGGAAGGGCACACTGTAAGCAGATATGAAGGAATCCATCTCTTAAAAATGACATGGTGTTATAGGTCTCATTATTTTACAAGTCTATTTATAGGTTATTTTCAACAAAACTTCTTTTATAGGTACAACAAAACTCCTATCGCTACTACAACACTCATACATACATATATGCATAAGCATCACATAAATATTACTGATACATATGCATAAGCATTATACAAATATTACAACAGCACACATACAGACAACATCCGTACCTGAGAAAGAGTAAAGAAGTTTCTCACTAAAGGAAAACCAAATGTAAAGGTTGTGGAGACATAGAAACCAAACACAATTTTGATTTCTCTTTAACCTCCTTCCTTTCTTTGTCTTCACACTTGTTAGAAGTAGTTAAGTAAGTAGGTAGTCAAAGGAACAAAATTGCATCAAACCCTTAGTTACTCAGCTGCACCTTAAGAAAAATCAAAACAAAACAAAAGAAAGGTAAGCTTTATCCATCTCAACCTTAATTAAAAAAAACGCTTCTGAATGCATTGACGAAGCTTATATGTTTCGAAATCCGAAAATCTCTCAAAAATCCTCCAATTTACTGAGCGGCGACACAGAAACCATCGATTAAAATCGTCGCTCTTCCATCGTTTCAAATCGTTCACCAACTACGAACCCTAAAACTCAATCGCGGGATATATACGAAATCAGTTACCGATGGATTTACCAACAGAAGTTGAAAATAACTTACCGACGAAATTTACTGATGAATTTACCGACGGAAGTTAAAAAATAACTTACCGGTAAAATTTACCGACGGAAGTTAAAAAATAACTTACCGACAGAATTTAGCGACGGATTTACCGACAAAATTTAAAAAAATACGTTACCAACGAAATTTACCGTCAGATTTACCAACAAAATTTAAAAAATAATTTACCGACGGATTTATTTATTTTCCGTCGGTAAATGAATCCGCCTTTACCGATTGTCTTTTCCATCAATAATTTCGTCGATAATTTAAATATTATTGAAGGATTTTGATCCGTCGGTATACAACACTTTTCTTGTAGTGTTGGAATGTATAAAAAAATATGAATGTATGTATGTATTGAGTATGTTGTGATATACATGGATGAAATGCTTAAAAGTTGAGGTCACTAGTATGGGATGATGTGTCAATCGTTGTTTGAATTCGTGTATTAAGTACTAAAACCTATGATAGAGATCTCTAACTTCACTGATGATCTAAATCATGTATATTAAGACACCAAGCGGTGAGCAACCAAAGGAAAGTTTAAAAAAATTATAAAAAAAAACTGTTATGTATTGGAACACAAGTCCCCAACAAAGGCTCCAAAAACTTGTTAGCCTATTTTTGTTATGATGGTAAGTGCATCAGTCGCAATGTAGTAAAAAATAAATATCGTTCTCTTCTATAGAACTTGCGCAAAACACAACAACAATTACACTTATGATAAAATTAGACAAAAAAATAATTTCATAGTTTAAGTGTTTTCTAAAATAAAAGCTAAACAAATTAAACATTTTTCAAAATTGAAATGTCAAATCTCAGATAGCAGAATAAGGTTAAGGATCGATGATATGAATATTACTAGGGTTAGACTTCACCTTGCTCTCATCCATAAAAATAATCTCTTTTTTATCTAACTAATACCAATGTCAACCCACAATAATACCCAAACCTTAATTCCTTAGGTGAATGAGTTAAGTTTTCTTATTAACCATCCCTTCCTTGATCAATTATATAGAAAATATTTGCTTTTGTCAAAGGTTTAAGACAAAAAATGAATTAAGCTTTATTCCTAGATACAAGCTTTCGTTAAGTATTTCAATTCAAATCCTGATTACCAATGATATTTCCCAATACTTTTAAAATCAGAATGTTAAGCTACAAATCAACACAAAAATCATTCAACATAGAATAAAAATACTGATATTGAACGAAAAACACAAATATATAAACACAATATTGATAACATGAGGTTTGGTAGGTTACATGTAACCCCAACAATAATGGTTTTAGTTCCTAATAGTCATGAGAATCCTAAACACAAAAAATGAACAATGAAAGAAGAAGATGATTACACCAAAAAATGCTAAAGTTTTCATCAAAGACTAACTCTTTCTCTCCTATGGCTTTGTGTGTCTAAACCCTAACACATGCACTCAATAAACAGATTCTGAATGACGCCTTGCCCGACCCAACTTAAGTGGCTCCAAGCTCAACTCTCCTTGGAGTGGCCTAAGATCCAACTCATGCCCAACTTAATTCCAGTAGGGCTGAGTGTGGCTGAGGTGCATTGACTCCTATTCTTTTCATTCCTTCATAGACCTTCTATGTATCCTTTTTCATGGGCTTCAATCTTTTTCTCTAAATCCAGTGCTTTTTGTTCTCTTTGTAGGCAAAATAAGAAAAATTAGTGCAACTTACCATTTTTTTAAACAAGTAATCAATTATTAACAAGAACCTAATAAAATAAAGAAATTTAAGTTTATAAAGAGCTTATTTTGTGATAAAAATTGGGTCCAAAAAACACTAAAGTTTTCATCAAAGACTGACTCTTTTTCTTTCTGGCTTTGTGTATCTAAACCCTAACATATGCACTCAATAAATATATTTTGAATGATGTCCTTGCCCGAGTCAACTTAAGTGGTTCCAGGCTCAACTCTCCTTGAAGTGGCATAAGATCCAACTCTCACCCGGCTCAACTCCAGTGGGGCCAGGTGTGACTGAGGTGCGTTGACTCCTCTTCTTTCCATTCCTTCATAGGCCTTTTGTGTATCCCTCTTCACGGGCTTCAATTGTTTTCTCTAAATCCAGTACTTTTTGCTCTCTTGGCAAAATAAGGGAAATTAGTGCAACTTATCATTCTTCAACACAAGTATTCAAATTAACATAAAACCTATTAAAATAAAGAAATTCAAGTTTATAAAGAGTTGATTTCGTGATAACAATTGGGTCCAAAATATGATAAAAATAAATGTTATCACTACGTTCAGAATTACCATTCCTTCTGAATCGTCCAATATCTATGTGTTATATGATCGTTTGATGAGATCATATGGTGTGACCAATGCTTATGAGTTCCTCTGGTGTGAACTTGCACTAAGATCACCTATGAATGTTGATATCGTCTGTCAAGTGTATCCTAATGGTATCGTCTAGTACATTATTCATCAAGGGATCGTTTAGTGCTTTATTATGATTGTCCAACATATTGAAACTACAAATTGCTTATCATTTAATCTTTTGTTTTTACATCTAAGTGAGCTTTGTTATATCTTTTAACTCGCCCTGTAGTTTCTTTTTTTATCATTAAAACTTATAGACCCTCGTATAATGAGATCGTTTAAAGGGTATTGAATGATCTAGTTGGTTTTGGATCGTCTGGCATCTTAATATATTGCATGCCCTTGAAAGCTTAAAGTAGCAATGGGCACCTTTCTCTCATCATCTATTTGGTGGCATTCAAAGATTTGTTCAACCTTCATCTTCTAATGTAGATAAAAGACAGGAAGGTCGATTCTATGTTTTTGGAGATAGTAGTTTTCTCTAGGCCTATGTTGACACCTAGGTGGGCTTCTTTGTTTTAGCCTTGTTTTGCTTGTTTTTTAGTGGTTTTTAAAAATTAAGGGACTTATATATCTATAAATAAGAGTCAATGTCCCCTTGTAGCACTAATGAGAATAAAATTGTTTATATACTTTCTTCTTGTTCTCTTGAGTCATACATGAGAGTAATCTTCTCTTAATTCTCACCAAGGAACCTTCCTTGGAGGATGATAATTTTGAGTTTCTTTATGAAACTTAGAGAGTTAAGAATTTCCTTCCACTGCTTGAAGATGCTTCAATCATAATCAAAACTAAATTGAACTCATTATGCACGACTACTTGAAGATGCTTCCATCATAATCAAAACTAAATTGAACTCATTATGCATGATGATGAGTTTTTAATGGCCTACTTCTCGTCATGTGAAATCTAAATAGTCATCTCTTCAACAACTTGTTACAAATGGATTCCATCATGAAGAACTTCTCTAACTTTAGCAAAAGCATCTCCAAATTCTTATCTTCAGAAACCAAATAAAAAACCTTATCTAATAGAGAACGGTGAATCATCTAATACACCTTTCCTTCTCGCACCACTTGAGTATTTTTTATGTAGTACCAATTATCTCATGACATAGTACAAGTGGGCTAAGTCACAAATGAATTGTGCACTTGGTTTGCTATGCTCCTAATTAAAAAAAGTTGTACTTTGACTATTAGCTATAACTTTTAGCTAAGTGGTAAGTGTTCCATCTTAGTATCAGAGTCAAGGTCATAAGTTTGATTCCTAGTTAGAGCAATTGATGAGGGGGAGGTTGTTAAATGTGGAATTAATTGTCCCATGCCAGATGGGTCAAGTTATAATTAAATCATGATACTTGGGTTGCTATACTCTTAAGTAAAAAGAGTAGTATCTTGACCATCAATTATAGTTTTTAACCAAGTGATAAACACCCGATTCAATAGAACACAAATGTCTACGTGTGACATATCCCTAATTGTCGTGTCTACATACCTTGCAAGAATCCGCCAGTAACACATGTGGAAGGAGACCAAACTAGCTTTGATACTAGTTTATTGTGCACGAGATGCCAAATGAGTTCTAAAGAATAATGATGGAACTTTGAAAACAAAGCAAATCACACAAATTGAGATGAAGAACATGCATTAAAAATAATTAAGATAAAAGTGAATACAATTGTTTAGTATTATGTAAAGTACCTGTGTCACTTCTATCATTCATATGTACTTACAACTTACCTGTGCAAAAGGGGTAAGATACAATTAGAATTTAGTTAGAGTAAAAAAAATGTAACTAACTTTAAATATACATTTATTACTATAAATACTGGAAGATTTATTGTTCATCAGATCATTTTAGACATTTTACCATTAAACAATCTACCCATGAAAGAGTTTAATACACCAAGATAATGTAACAAGAACAAAAAGATTAAAATAAGAATAAAATGAAAGAGAAAAGGTGGAGGAGACATAGATGGATGGAACAAAAAGTCACTCCACTTCTGAAGACTTGATATCGTATTTAAAATAAATACAAAATGTGAATTACCACTTGACTTATAGAAATTAAGATAAGACTATAAGAATTTTAATCACTCTAACTACAAATTCTAAATTTCTCTCATACTTTCATATATCAAAAGTGAAATACAAATAAAAGATGAATATACTCATATATCAAAAGTGAAATACAAATAAAAGATGAATATATTATCCCAATTACACTGAAATCAATCCTAAATAAAATGAAAATCCTAATTTCTATGGTTTGGTCAAAACTTGCAAAGGATAATGAGAGGAAATTTTCAAATTTCTAATGTTCTTAGACCTAGATCAAGATCAATAATCTTATGTTTTTCATGCTTATTTAACACTCATGTCACATTAGCCTTGCTTCACCTTTAAAATGGTCAAATATAACAAGGTGTCCTTGGTCTTTAATTGTTAGCACATATTTCTTACTTCTCTTACTATCTATGGTCAAAATTGGTTGATACATTTTGGGCTTGATTGAGTTTAGAATTAAGTCCAAATACACTAAGACCATAATTACCGTTTTCACTTAAAAATTAAAAGGAAAATAAATCTGAAAAATTAAAATTCTAGGAAATACAAACAAAAAAATAAGAAATGAAGTTTTCGAGAAAGAATATCTTCTCTTCTTTTGCTTCTAGTTACTCTCCTTAGAATGTTGTGTTCTTGTTTTTTTTCTTCAAACTCATTCATGATTCATCAATTTAACTTAACTATAAAGAATCAATTTTTAAAATTTTTAAAGAAATGGTATAGATAGAAAATATACCACTGTATTGGAGATCATCAAAGGTCATGTTTTAGTTAATAAAAGTACATAAACTTATTTATTGTAGGAGAATGTGGAGTTAATGACATAAAACATGGAAAGCCTTTAAGCCCAACTAAGTATTGTTGAGTCAAAGTAACATTTAAAATGGTAAAAATTGGCAATTGAAGTCAATCAAAGTAAAACATACATATAATATTTAAAGATATACAAAGGTGAAATCATAGTCCGTAATGGTGATTTTTTGATTACCCTATTACTAATTGAGCACTCCTGAATGAAAATCAAATAGGCTTTTGGCATCATCGGCTATCTCAACAAAATTTTTGAATATCTAAAGGAGTTAGGAACTTAAAACTTTAATCATCTACTTTCCTTTATACTGTGTGTGCTCGACAATAATAGAAGAAAAAAAAAATTCTTTTATTTTTTTCGATTTCATTGCATAAAATAATTCATAACCAATGTTGAACACCTTTTTCAGAAGTCAAGGAATGATCAACGTGAGGAGAGTCCCATAGAGCTTTGGTGGATGAGGATATTTTATACTAAGAAAACAATATTGACACGAAAATTAGGCAACAAAATACTTCACGTTGGTCATTAATGATTATTCATAAATAAAAGCATGTCGTATTTACTACATGAGCTTGAACAAAGATATTTCTATCACACATCAATATCATGCATATTTAATGATATGTTATTTTAAAGTTGAGCATCAAATCAAGTTATATCTAATCATTAAAAGTCTATGTGAAACTTTTTTATCATTATCAAAAATATCCATTCAAATAAATTATCCACCTCCCAAATTAATTTCTACTCAAATTCTAAGTTTAGGGTGTATGTGCCTAGTTGCACAAGCTATACTTACAACATATATGATATAAAGAAATTATTATTAACAAATCATTAATAACCATTTAGAGATAGAGTTAAGGAAGTCAAAAATATTTTTTATTATATTTTAATATTATTCAATTACAATGATATTAGAAGACTTAAGACAAAGATATCATTAATAAAAATATAAGGTCACAAAAGTCTGATAACACCTTTGCAGACTCACTTCCATTCACTCTCTCAAATACTCAATTTTTTTCCACAAATTATTGTACTTTTCACTTATTAACTTTAACGATGTGCATTCATTAATGGACCTTCATTCGATGTCACAATTACTTTTTATTAGTGCTGAGCTTATTTCTCATACTTGTACATAACCCGAGTCATGTCAAAAAATTGTGGATACCACCCTAGATTAAGAACTTAACCAAAAATGTTTAGTTTCTGATAAGACATTAAACAATGCTCATGAATTATGCCAGTATCACCTGAGCAGTATGAAGCTTCATAAGAGATTTTGGAGTGATCATCAAATGTTCTTATAAAAAATTCAACTTTTTTAGTATGACTCTCAATGAAAAGAAATCTCTATTCTTTGTGAGTCAAATTGTCAACATATATGAGGAATGAGTTAAGTATACAACATTGAATAGAGGTCCACATATGAAGAAATAATTATAAGTATTTATGAGAGATGATTGAAGTAATTTTTTCTATTGTAGATGTGTTTTTATATAGGTTTTCGTTGCTTTTATATATTGGCTATGGATTTAATAAGATTAATTGTATGATGTTGTTGCAACTAAATAATATATTAAAATAGATAGTTAAATTGTTAGACCTTATTTCTAAGTAATTATTAATTAATTTTTAATAATAACTAATTTACAAAATATTCAAGGTATATTTTGGGTATATTAAACACAAATACGAATGCAACTTTTATTTCTTAAGCAGTACCTTGTTAATAAGTGTTCCTTTTTAATTTTAGCTATCTTGTCTTAATCCATTTCTTTAGGTGGTAAAGAAAACTTGAACAAACAATTAATTTCATGTATGAACCATTATTCAAGAAAAGAACAAGTCTACTCATGGTAAATTATTGGCACAATATATGTATGAACCCACACGTTTCTAACAAATGAACGACTAACAAGGAAGAGTGCATTAAAAAATAAGACTAGCGAAATAAGGTCTTTGTTTAACGAGGACCTAAAGTCTATATAAGTTCATATTCGAGAAGTGATTACATGTAGAGCGTAAAATAGAGTTAGAGATCAATACTTATTAGGTTTGAATAGAAGAAAAAGAAGTAGTAATGGATACCCATAGCATAGGAAGAAAATGGAGAGACCTTAGTGGTAGAAGAAATTGGGAAGGTCTGCTAGATCCTCTAGACATTGACCTTCGCCATTACCTCTTACACTATGGACAGCTTGCTCAAGCTACATATGATGCTTTCAACTCAGAAAAGTTATCTATGTATGCTGGCAACTGTCGATATGCCAAGAGGGATTTCTTTTCCAAAGTTGGTTTAGAACATGGGAATCCCTTCAAGTATGAAGTGACTGAGTTCCTATATGCAACTTCCAAAGCCACTGCCTCTAGACAGTTTGCCTTAAAGTTGTTTTCGAAGGATGAATGGAGCATGGAAACAAATTGGATAGGGTATGTTGCTGTTGCCACTGATGAAGGCAAAGCAGCACTTGGAAGGAGGGATATAGTGGTTGCTTGGAGGGGAACAGTTCAGGGGTCCGAATGGGTTCAGAATTTACATTTCCCTACGGACCCTGCCCCACTGATATTTCGTGATGCTCGTGCTGAAGTACACAGTGGTTTTTACTCTCTTTATACCTCTAATAACCCAGGTTCACAGATCACTGAGGCCAGTGTTAGAGATCAGGTGATATATTTTTTAAGAATCCTATATATAACTCCATTTTGTTTATAAGCTTTATATATATATATATATATATATATATGTGTGTGTGTATATATTATTGCTTATGGGTCCTGGGAACAACATTAAAGTGTCCCTATCAAATCTATCAACAAAATTGCTACCTATATACGTATTACCTGCCTATCTTCTCAGGTCAGTGATGTATCTTAATTAAAGGACAGATATCTTGGTATTGGTAGTTTCTTCTACTTAGATCATAACTAAATTTGAGTTTTATTTTCTCTCTATTTTGTACTAAATTTTACACTTAATTTTTAATTTTAACGTTTAATATATGCGACATTAATTTGTTTTCCTATTTTTCTGTTCATTTATAGCCCTTCTCGAGCTTTATTAACAATAAAAATAAAAGTAATTGATCAGCAAGTTGTTGCAGGTATATTGGTTTGAGAAGAAAAAATTTTGTTAACGAGGATTAATCAATTTTTCCAACTTAGTTTAGTTAAAAATCTCTAGTTTGAATATCATAAATAAGTACGATATTGAGAAAATAAATTTCATTAAAATGGTCAACTTGGAAATTAATTTCTAATAATAGGGATAGACACTCCTTGCCAATAATATTATATAAAGAGAGAAAAAAAATAGAAATAAGCAAAATTTTTAGCAAGACTAAGTCAAAATTTCTGTAAATAGTGAAAACTTATTTGACTTTCCATGTTGACAATTATGCAGGTCCTGGAGGAGGTTAGAAGACTTGTGGAGAAATACAAGGATGAAGAAATCAGCATAAGTGTGACAGGGCACAGCTTGGGTGCTGCACTAGCCACTTTAAATGCAGTGGACATAGTTGCCCAAGGATTCAACAAACCCAAAGACCAACCACATAGGGTTTGTCCCGTGACAGCATTTCTGTTCGCGAGTCCTCGTGTCGGAAACTCTCACTTCGGGAAGATCTTCAGTGAGTGCAAGTATCTGCGAGCACTGCGCATTCGTAATAAGAAGGATCAGGTTCCTAAAGTTCCGATTGGCCTCACTGTTGTGGGCGAAGAACTAGTGATCGACACTAGAAAATCCAAGTACTTGAAGGATGGGGTGAGTGCGCATAACTTGGAGGCCTACTTGCATGGAGTTGCTGGAACGCAAGGGAAAAAGGGAGAGTTCAAGTTGGAGGTGAATCGTGACATTGCACTTCTGAACAAGGGCATGGATGCCTTGAAAGACGAATATCTTGTTCCTGTGGAATGGAGGGTGCACGAGAACAAGGGTATGGTTCAGCAATCAGATGGAACTTGGAAGCTTATAGATCATAACGAGGATGTTGTTCCATTGTTCCATGCTAGATTATAGGTTGCTTTTATGACCAATATTTTATTAGGATTGTACTGGTCTTTCTTTGTGCTGTAACAACCTCCTAGCTAGTTGTTGTTGCATAGTGTATGTCTTGTAATAAAGGGTGACGTAATGTGAAATCAAGTTTCAATCAATAATGAAACATATGTATTGTTCGTATGGTAAACCTTGTAATTTCTGTGTTTTTTTTTTCTTTTTGTCATCATCCAAATATGTAGTAAGAGGCAAACCTTAAGTAAGGATACTATTAAGATAACATTTGTTTATCGCCGAAAATAACACTTTCATTTTAATTTATGTAGTTACATATTTAGTAACGAAAATTTAACTACTAATATTATCAGTCCCTATTTCAATCGCTAAGTAAATTAATATCATTAAAAATTTATTTGTTGTTATTTTGATTGTTAATTTGCAGCAAATGTCATTAGATATCTATTTTGGTCATAACTTTCAACCTACTTATTTCCGTTACTAAATGACATATTTCTTGTACAATATACATCAAAAAAAATAAAATGTTTTTAAATTTAAACTTTCATATGAACTTTGCTATTGAAAAAATGTTTTTGGGATATGCTAATTGATTAATCATAAAAGTCAATTCCATAACTACATAAAGATGAAAACCAAGAATGAAGAAAACATAAATTAAAAAATTCCTTGAGAAAATTGGCTAAAATTCCTGAAAAAAAAAAAGGGAAATAGAAACTACTAGACTAGATTCACTCAACATATGAAAAATTTTCTAAAAGGTCTCAAAATCTGTTATAACAGAAATAACATGGGTAACTAACGAACAACAACTTAATTCACTAAACAAATAATATTTTATGACACATCTTGTCACTCATATATAGTTTTATTGTACAATAAAAACAATTTTAATATATTTTATTTTCAGTCTTAAATCATTTCCTTATAGTAATAAATTGGTTTCAATGTATATAATCATTTTAATTTTGTATTTTGAGCTAATTTGACCATTGCTTAATGTGTTAGTCCTAATATTTGATGTAGATATTACTTTTGACTGATTTTAGTTGAATTTGATTATACATTTCTGAGACTTCAAAAGGGACATATGATTTTTTGGATTTAGAGTCTTATGTTATTTTCTAAGATTTGTAGAAGTTTAGACAGATCTGGTGAATTTTTGTAAAATAATTCATATGGATTTAATTTTCTTTGTTTTAGTTTGAACTTTTATAATTTATCTTGCAGACGTAATTAGAGACCACATTTCCAGTTAATTAGAGAAAATATATATAGCTTAAATGTGCTTTAATGTGATAAATAAAACTCACCAATTTAGTTTTTCAGTTTTAAAAATTTTCTTCTTATTTTTTTTTCAAATTTTGAATTGTCACTTTCTTTTCTTTTCTCTTTCGTGACAATAGACAATTAAATCTTAATACTCAATTTACTGAAACAAAAACATATAATTTGGATTGAGTTTTACAATAATAGTTTAACATTCTAAGTTTGTTTTTCTTCTCTTTAAAATTGAACACGTCACTTTATTTCGCGACAAAATTAAATGACAAATATTCAATTGAAATATATTCAAATTTGGACATTCAATATAATATGTTTTTTAATAAAGACTCAATTAAAACAATCTAATTTATTAATTATGATAAAAAAATTGAAAAATTATTCTCTAGCTAAAATTGATTTTTCTAGTAGTAATCATCTCTTAACCCCACAACCTTAACATTTAACAATGAAATTATAATTTAAAGAACCTAATTTAATTCAAACTTGCTGCATAAGATTCTTGGTATTTGGATACCTTGTCTGTAGCCGCACAAATTCAATACTCTTCCACATTGGACCACAAGGTAAGTGAAGAAGATTAGCAATTTGATTATAGTTAATAGAAAATTGAAGTGCCCACAAAAGGGTCAAGTTTCCTATGTAGTACAATGACTTCATGCATTCCCGGCAGATAAGTGTCACTAATTATATTACTCCAACAATGTGGTGGTTGCAACTTGAAGGTGTATTAGTTTATAAATTAATAAAAAAAATCAATGCATTAATGGAATATGCGGGAATTTCCTCCAATATAATGCAAATCTTTCTTTTCGTTGTCATCTTTACTTGCCACCCTCAAGTTGAGAAGAAAACCACTTTTGGTATAGAAGAATTAGGTCATCGACACATTACAATAGGCTGCAGCATGCTGATGCATGGATTGGATTCAGGGAGGCCAGTATTCTATTTATATATTATTCATTTGAAACTATTATGTTTATCTCATTTAAGGAATTAAAATATTATAGTTCATAATCAAATAAAAAAGTGAAAAATGTTTGGTTGTTCCACTCTTCTCTGTCCATTTTGAAACCTTTTCTCACCTACCATATTGGTATGCCATTTCTCACCTACCATATGAAACGACACTGGATGTTCTAGATGATAACAGAAAAGACAAAAACTACTTTCATTCACACTGTATTCGGAGAACAAATGAAGACTTTGTTTACATTGGGTGGAAATGAAACTAAACGAAAGTATTAGACGAATTTTTATTTTTCAGAAAATGTTGTCTAAGAATAAAAGAAATATTTTTTATAAATATTTAATACTTCAATATATTTAATCGTTAATTTACAAAAAAAATATTTTTATCTTAATTTTCGTTAAATTTTTTACTTTTTCTATTACTATCTCAATCATCTCTCTAAATATAACTCTTAAGGAAAAAAATCTCTGCACTGTGGAAATCCTTCTAGAAATAGAAAGGAAGCACGGATGTGGGTTTGGATTAGAAAACTATTTAAGGTAAAAAAAATTACTTTGATTAGTATTTTCATCTTATTTATTATATTTTTTTATCAACAACAAAGAAATTAATTTATTATATTCTCTTTTTTAGTAATAAAAAATTTAATATAAAATATAAAATAGGATAAAAGAGATATCCAAACTCATTTACAAAATTACATTCTTTTTACACTTAGTTCCTTAATTGAAATAGGACTATCAAAATATAATAAGTTAAAGTGTTATATCTTTATCTTGTAATAAAAACAGCATGGCCCACAATAAGTATGTCAAATATAATTAAGAATCAATAAGTAGGTGGAAGGCTCAATATACACTGCCTAGAATAGTATATGATTGAAAAATAACAAACATGTATTGGTCCTTTTCAACTACACTAAATATAACATTGATTGTATATATAAGTCTACACCTGAGCTATCAGTAATCAGTGGGCGTCTATTCTCCCTACAATGCTAAAACACCTCCAAAACAATTCCACCACCAACTCTCCCAATATCACAATAATTGGAATCACTATTATAGTTTCTTTTGCCTAATATTGTAATCCCAGTCATTCAAAATAAGTATCCTTCCTAAAATATTGTCTACATCTGTCTTCCTGTATGGTAAACTAACTCGAAAATTGCTTTACTATAAGATGTATTATCTTTTCAGCCCATAGTCTCCCATAGTCTCAAACATGTTAATGGATCAAGGCACTAATCGAAGAAAGAAAACTTGGTTTTTTTTTTTTTTTTTTTATGAAAGTCCACACTTTAACCTAGGCAACAACAAATACCTCCACAACATCTCACTCTGATCTTAAAAATAATATCAGTTCTAAGTTTTTAAATGTTCTAAATGAGTGTCATCAAAATCATTTTTCAAACAGAATTTTATTTTTCACTCAGACCAACCAAATCAAAGCCAATGAAATGTGTATTGGCCTTGTTGAGATGTATTGATTGCACTCCGATCCATTTATCACACATTTGCCAAATACTACTTCTTTCCTTACCAGTAGAAAATAAATGATTAATAGTTTCCTCACTTATGTTAAACATCACACAATTTACATTATTGATTAAGATTCCTCTCCTATGTAGCATATCAAGGGTCGGGATTCTATTAGCACCCTCCATGCACATAATTGTGTTGTGGGAAGGACTCTAGAGGTTCAGAGTTTTTCAAACACCTACTCTTTTCCATACAACTAAACCCTCTTTAAGGTTTTATACATCTCCTTCACTGTATACTAACTTTGATAAACTCCTTTTCAGACCCACTAGTCTAATATGTCCATTTTCAGGACACAACCTTGAGTACATTGTATCAACTCCTCTAATATTGGCTTTTTCTACTCAAACCAACCCCTTCTTCAGCCCATGTTCCACTCCCATACATGTCCCTTCCATTCCCCCATGTTTGAAATTTTGCAATCCTTTTGAATTGAATTTGCACATATTCTAGGATAGGCATTCTACAATGTAGAATTCCCAAACCACTTGTCTTTCAAAAAAATAATTTCATTCCCATTTTCAACAAGTCACCTAGTGCAATCATTAAACCATTTTCCTTTCTCACCTTTTTCACATATATTTCTCAAGTCTCTCTAATATTTAAACTCATTATGTTTGTCATTGTCATTATCCAAGCTCCTCCATAATCTATATTTTTACATAATGATATATCGCCACAACCCCTTTTCTTCCTTGCCTAGCCTCCACTTCCACCTCCCTAAGAGAGCTTTATTAATATATGTTATATCTTTTATTCGAAGTTCTTCACTCTTCTTAATATCGCAAATTGTTTTGCACTTAATCAATGCAATCTTTTGTCTATCTTGCTCCATTCCCATAAGAATTGGCGTTCTATTTTATTACCTCGTTGATAAAGGTTTTAGGCATCTTAAAGATGGACATAAAAAAAAAAGGCATTGAAGACAAACTAGATTTCTCTTTAAATACATCAATTTGTAAAGAGCCTAAACATCTAACAAAAATTCCTATACACCATTAACACAAACAATCATTCAAATGAGTCTTCCATTCACAGTAAAATTGTACTATTCTTGGTCATTTCTTTATTCTTTTATCTCTAATCTTTCATTTTGAATCTATGACTTTTTTTCCTTTCATAACTCATTTTTCTTTCTATACCTTTATCTATTGAATATTGATTATGTCCTCTTCTTTTAGGATTACTCATTGTTGTGATTATATATTTCATTATATTTAAAAAATGCAATATTTTATCATTTTAGATAATATAAATATATATATATATATATATTAATTTTACTTTCAAATAAAAAACTATCTAATCATAAATGTGATTAGTTATATAAAATTCTAAAACGAAAAGTGATTTATCACTTAATAACTAAATTGAAAATAATATTATGTGTAATTAATTTAAAGAACTATTAAACTTTTTCGACTTTATATATATATATATATATATATATATATATATATTTCTTTTAATAAATTTATTTATTAATAAAATTTAAAACTTCATAAAGTTAATCCTTTTTACACGTGTTTCCTTTTTAAATTAATTTCCAAAAAAAAGTTGTTAGACCACATATGATACTAATAAACCTTAAGAAAATTATAAATAAATTCTATAATCGAATCAAAACACTAAGAACTCAACTACACAGTATAATTTGTTTTTATTAAAATAATTTTCCTTTTCTGGAAAATTACTTTTCACTCTATGTATTTTTACAATAAATACTAAACTTTTTATTTCACTATTACTTTTTTATTTTTTATTTTTCTCAATAGCACTCTTTATTTTTTATTTTATTCAATAACATTTTTTATTCTTTAATTCTTGAAATAACATTTTTTTTATTGACTTTTTACTTCACTAATACCTCTTTATCTTTTATTTCTTTCAATAGAACTCTTTATTCTTTAATTCTTGAAATAACACTCTTTTTTTTTCTACGACGAAATAACACTCTATTATTTTTTATTTTTATTTTTTGTAAGTACATTAATTATGATTATTATTTTTGTTTTATTTTTATTTTTTATTTCTTTTTTATAATTTTGTGATTGTATTTTATTGTAATAATTTACTGCTTGTATTTTTGTATTAAAATTGATATTGGAAGAAAAAATTATAATAAATTATAAAATTGTTATTTGAATTAAAAATATTATTTTTCATTTGTTAGAAATATATCTAAATAATTAATAGCAAAAATAAAATAAAATTGTTGAAGTATTTTTATAAATAAACATTAATTAAATGATTTAAAAAATTTAAATAAAATTTAATTTATTTGTGAATTACTTTTAAATTTTATATTTATTATTTAAAAATTATTAATTATTGAAATGATGTAATACACTTGAACGTAAAGAGAAAAATAAATAACAATCATAAATTATTTTTATATTATTTTGTTTTAATTTTAATAAACTAATAATCACAATTTTAATAACTATTACAGAAAAAAATAGTGCTATCACAGAAAATAAAAAGGTACTATTTTAGAAAATAAAAAATAAAAAGTGTTATTAAGGAATATAAAAATAGAAAATGTCATTAAGAAAAATAAAAAATAAAAAAATACTAGTAAGTAAAAGAGTCGTAAACACTACCATAACACTTTATTAAACTTAGATAATTCAGCGAGTATCAACATAGTCACATTTTTATTTGTATACATAAAACAAGGTAGATCACTACAATCTTCTTACTTTAACTTTTAACAGTCTACGAAACTTTTTTACTTCTTTTCTCCTCTCTTGTTCAATTGTGCTTGTTTTAGATTCAATTAATAAAAAGATTTTCAACTTTTAAATTTTTTAATTTGGTTTCTTTACTTTAAAAGATTTAATTTACTTCTTTATATTTTTCAAGTGATTCAAAAAATAATATTTACCTTATTTTAAAATCAATTTCTTAATAACAATTTTTACCATCACTATAATTAGCACTTTTAATTAAATCACTCCATTCACGAGGAATTCGTTATATTTGTTTCCCAGCCCAGATTCTTGATTAGTACAAACATAGCCACCAACAACTAAGTAACTGTATCGTAAATTTATGCATTAAATATTTTATAAATACAATATAATTTAAACTTGAAGTATAGATAAAAAAAATTATATTACCTATATTATTTTAATTTTTTCAATATATGTTAGGTTAACCAATTAAATAACGATTTATCATTGACCATTGATCATTAATTCAGTACCGTCGACTTCAAAACACATTAAAAAATAATAATTTATTCACGACCAAAATTTATAGATAACAGCAAAAAATTTATCAGTAAATCAATATTATTCACGGATTATTCATGAAAAAAATTCGTAGGTAATTTACTTACAGAAGTTGAGTATGTGGGTAATACCTACCAACCCTAGTCTGTGAGTAATACCCACCAACTACAGTCCGTGGATAATACTCACCAACTACAGTCTGTGGGTAATATATGAATTCTTTTTATAAATCTATGGATAAATCTGTAAGTAAACCTTCATGCATCAAAATATTCATTTTAATTTAATTCTTTTTAAATATATGAAACATCCAAGATATCCTACATATTCAACACATCCAACATATGAAGTAATCCAATATATCCGAATTTAATAATTTATTACTAATTGTATTGAAAACAATCAAGCATCATTCAATACACCTAGCAAAAAATAAAATCCATATTTAATTCAAATTCAAGCATCACATACATAGTTAAAGTCTCATCGTATAAAATAAAAGTAAGTCAAAGATAACATAATTCCAAAGTAAAGTGAAATTGAAATATAATCCGCAATGCAAACAAACTTGAAACATAATCAAATATTCAAAGCCTAAAGATCCTAATAGCCTCCATGTAGGTCTTCATGCCCAAATTCTCCATGCTCATTTTGTTCTTTGTTGGGTGGTTGCTCATGTTCATTTTCTTGTTGGCTGGATGATTGTTGTTCCGGCTGCTGCTGCTATTGAACTTGTTGTTCAAATGCACTTCGTGCATAAGGTGGAAGAAAAGGAAAGACGACACTAGCCAATGTTTTCAGCTGTTGACTAAGTCTATCATTATCTTCCCTAAGTTGTTTCAGCTGTTGAGTATGTTCTGAATCGTGAGAGAAAGTCGAAGGTTCATGATACATGAGAGTATGATCAAATTTAAACTTATGAACAAACTCTCTAACCCTGTAAATATGACATTTCTTGTTGCCACGTACAACAAGAAGCCAACTTTCAGTTCTTAATATGTCTTCCTCTACAAGATTTATGGGGGATGATTGAGATTATGATGTAGAAGATTCAACTTGTGATCTAGCTTGAGTAAATTCACTCTCAAATTCTTCCTGATATTCATACATGTTATTAATGTCATATATATAGTACACGAAATAAAGAAAAATAACAATAACAAATGTAACTCACCATTACTCTTCTGAATATGAGAGTCTACTTAAATACCTCATCAATATGTACAGGATGACCCAACTCTTTTGCCTATAAACAAACATAAATAATATTATGGTTATGCAAGACAATATCATCCAACTTGGTGTATTTTGATATAATCCAACGCAATATATTATCAAATATCATATATTGTTTGTAACATTCAAACATTGTATAGTAGAATAATATGTAATCATAAAGTATAATTCAAAATCAATTACAATCAAAATTCAATGCAACATATATGTTTTGTATATGTACCATGCGAATGGCAAGCTCATGTGTACTTATGGAGCCACCAGTGTGTAAAGAACCACCAGTGTCAGATGCTCGGTTTTTTTGGGCTCGAATAGACTTGGCACGAAAGTCAGGTGAATTCCACTTGGATAGCAAAGAACTCCACACATCATCAAACATCCAATTAGGTTTTTTCCAATTTTTCTAGCTTCCATGAACATTTCTAATAGCCTATGTCCAACTTTTGAGTGGAATTTTTTTAATTCTTTCCTCATGTTCAGGTTTCCAACTCCAACTGACTTTTGTTTGTGTAAACACAAAATATATACTTAAAAATGAGAAACTTTGTGAATTATGATAAATGCATAATACTTAAAACCAATAACATACCATCTTTAATTTACCTAACTATCAATAACTAATATTACATAACAATCAGACTTATATAAAAACATATGGACATTTTAATTGAATTCAACAACCCTAATACAACAAGTTTTGTTGATATTAAATGAGAAAAATTACTTTAAAATGTTGGAAGAAGATTTCCCTATCTGCATCAGTCATTGAACTTCATGTAAACCAAGATTCACGATATTGTTGTTTAATGGTTATTATGATTGCCTGTGATGCAACCCTACATGGATGAAACCTAAAAAAGACAAGGTTGAAATTATTAGACAATAAATTGATAAAAGAAATAATGTTAAAGATTTTATTTATACTTATTACTTACTCAAGATCATAAGGTGAAATCATAGGAAAACATGACTGAGTGGGAATCATCGTCCTCAATGTTTGATTGTGCGCCACCTCCATCAATACATATTTGTGGACCTTCCTCAATAGGAGAATCACTAATTCTAGAAGGCACTGGTAGTGGTAAGAGTGTTGGTAATGGTGTAACCCTAGGCAATAGTGACGGTACTGATGATGTTAAGGGTGTTGTAACTGGTGGGGAAGGTGTTGATGCAAAAACTAGGGTTGGGGATGATATGGTGGGAGGATGACTCTTCTTAATTGAAAGGGTATGTTCGCAGTCCTAGGACATGGGAAAGATGTAGCTCTAGGTGCAACATATTTTCTCTATATCATATGAATTGTCTATAATGTAACACAAAATAAAAATAACATGCATAATTTTATTTAATCCACTGACTTAAACTAAGTAAATAAACAAGAATCAATCATATCTTAGTGCAATTTGTTGACTTAAAGGACATTGTGTTCTTTTGCAGGTCATAGCCAACCAAAAGGTTTTGCTGAGCCAAGTTTCCAAGGACAACACCAGTTTGAGTTCTCTCAAAAGCCAAGCACAAAACCTCATCAGCCACAATTGGGTTCACTAGTTGAGGAATGTGAAGTGGTTTTTGGGACCTAATAATAAGAAAATTTCCAACCTACTAAATGACCTAGTTGGTTTATAAGGGACATAGGTCCTCGTCCAAGGCCAACTATGCTAGAATTTGTCCCTTTTAATTCCATGAAATTTTTATTACCACGACCTATTGTAGTTCGAAGTAGGATAGGAGATCCATTGGTGGAGCCTAAAGAGAGGGTATCATTATTGAGATCTCCGTATGAGAATGTGCCATCACCATATTCAATCTGATATCGACAACGTTTTGCATAGTAATAGGAGCCAAGCACAGAATGATATGTATTAGAATGACAAGAGAAGGCTTTGTATGATTTGGATTTTGAAGGATCAAACAAAGCAGTGGCTTGCTTGTAAAATTTTCTACATGGTTTGCATTGCATCCAAATGTCATTACCCTTTGGAAATTTGTTTATGTGAAACTATAGAATGGTGATTTTGGTGAGTCACGGTGGATTAGCTCCACACTGAATCTGCCATTTAGGGCTTTTAATAAAGAGAGGTTGTAAAGACACAGTAAAACAAAAAGAGAAGAAAAGCATGACATTTTGATCATATCTTAGAACACAACACATACAAGCAGTTCCTTTATGCTTTTTATAAGATTTTGGAGTGCATGACTAAAAGAGTTGGTGGAATTGTGTGCAATGATTAAGGTTTGAAATTGTGTTATGTATCATTAAAATATTTCATATCACTATACTAAGTCAACTATTAACATCTTATCTCTTATCATTTAAAATGAAAACATTAGTAAATTTTTCCTTATTAAATTGTTTGTCACGGTTGTAAAGATTAAGAATTGTAAAAGCAATAAATATTGGGCAAGTTATATAATTGATATTTTAATTCAATACATTTATTAAGTGTTTATTATTACAATATTTGGCTAAATTTAACTTGTACTTTCACAGAAAATTAATTATTTTAACTTCTTTGTATATATATTTAATTAAGAATTTTGAAAGGACAAACACCACAACTCAACAAGCTAGTTGGTATTATAAATTAATGTCATCTATCTCAAACCTCCAAAGACCATACTCTAGACTCAACTATGCTTTCTTCTCATACTCTCCTGCCGCTTCTTTGTCTGTCTTTCGTTCTTCTTACTTCCTTTCTCTATGTAGTTGCGGAAGAACCAAACCCTTTTAACAAAATTGGCCAAGGCTATCGTCTCATATCCATTAAAAATGCCCATGATGGTATCCTTGTTAAGCTCTTCCAAGTTAAATAGAAGAACAATATCTATGACTCTAATAAAATTGTACAACCTAGTATTTTTTTCTTATTATTTTTGGCTCTTCTTTTTCTTTGACTTTCTCCATGTCTGCAGAAAGACTTTTGCGTTTTTTCAAACTACTTTTTATCACTTGGTATTTTCTTCTATAACCTCCATTGTACTAGTTGGTTTTTTCCTCTGTGTCACCTCTGTTGTCTAATGATGTTATCTTTCCAAAAAATTCCTTTGCATCTCCAAAAAAGTCTCACTTTATCTAGCAATAGAGAGAGACTTTGACTTGGTCAGAGGGAAGGAAAAGACAAAGAAAAAGAAAAAGACTTTGACTTTGCTAGGAAGATCGATATTGATTATTTCTAGTTTTAGAGCAACTGTTGAATCTAAAGCCTAAATCGTCTAAGGTATAAAGTGACTTTCCAAAGGTCAATCCCTATTGCCTACATAGAAGTGCAGTTGCTATTAAGATTCAAAAGGCCAATGAAAGTACGCAGACGAATAAATCCAACAAAACCACACCGTACCGGGTCAGTAGACCTACTTTCTCTTCTGTGAAAGGTTGTCTTCTTCCCCAACTAGGAAGCGACTATAACCGATGGGTGCATGGCCACCACTAATCTACTTGAAAACTAGGGTTAAGTCGGGAACCTTCAAATTTGACTTAGCCAAGCTCATCGTCTTCCTCCGCAATCACCGCCAACCACTCTCGGAAGTCCTCTTTGTGAAATCTAAGAAAAATCTCCCCAGACAAGGGTACCAAATCTTCTCTTGTTTGTATCATTACTAAAATTGTAGTGGTGAACAAAAATGAAAAATGTTTGATACCTTTGTTATGACTCTAAATTTGTTTGTCTCTTTTCGAATGTGCCCTTCACTTCTTCAACTCGTTGTAGGTTCACACCAACGATGAAGCTATTTGAATAACTCGTCATATTTTGAAATAAGGGCTTGGTGGGTAACAACGTTACCACGAAAAAATTCAATAAATTTAAAAGGTTTACTCACTATCGAAAAGTTGGTGGATAATATCTGAAAATAATTGTTTTTTTTTTTAAGTAATGACATTCGTTAAAACATATCTCATATAATACCTATAGGAATTTTATCAGTTTTTTTTATAAAAAAAAATAGATATATGTAATTATTTGACTTTAACTTATTATTGCAACTACTAGCCTACTAAACTTTTATGGTTCTTTATCCTCTCTTAGTTATTTTTTTATTGTGATATTTTCAGACTAAATTAGTTTAGTTCGTATTTTCTTAAAATTTTAATTTAGTCTATCCTTTATACTTTTAGGTTATTCAAAACAATTTTTCTATTCATTTAAAATTAACTCCGATAATAATTTTAACATATTATTAACCATTTAAAATAGCAGAAAACAACACAATCTTTTAAAAATTCTCACTATACATATATGGATTTTTAAATGTCACCACAAAAAATATTCACTCGTTTATCTTCCCAATCGTCTCCTCACCCCATCTCATCCTCCTCTTCATCATGTTTTAAGAAAAAAAAAACTAATTAATTATAGTGACAACTAAAAGTCGTGTAGAAATTATTTTTAAAAATGTGACGTTTTATGACCATTTTAAATTATACATATATTTAATCTTTTAATAAAATGAATTTTAAATTGATAAAATAACCTTTTTGAATCACATTAAAAATATAAAGGATTAAATTCAAAAAATTTAAATATAACGGGATCAAAGTGAACCGGAACGCAAAATATATTGAATCTTTCTATTAATATAGTCTAATTTTTATAAGCACTACAGTGAAATTCATCACTGACACATTGTGGAAACTATGAGACGTTAAATTTGGGCCTTCTTACCACTGCTTTTCGCTTTCTGCACTATATAAATTTTGAAGTGCGCTATATTATTTTTTAAAATTTCTGAAATGTCCTGAACTTCTGTATTTGAAAATAAAAAATAAAACTGCTTCAAAAAAATAAAAAGAAAACATAAAAACTCATCGTAAAATGACAAATTTTTACCAGAATCTATAGCAATCGTCATAAAAAATCACCATAAATCAAATAGATTTATTAACTACATACACATATAAAATCTCTACGAACGAAATTTCCTAAATAACAAAACAATATGAGAAAGCGAGGTGAGGAGAAAGAAAACCGTACCTTTTAAATATAAATACCTAAGGATATTTTAGATAATTCACGTGAGGAAGCATTTGTCTAGTTTTTTTAATTATTGAAAAGGCCCAAACGCGAAAGAAAAAACAAAACCAGGCCTTAGAGCCTGTTCTAACACGTAAGTCCAATAACCTAGAATTTTTATCACTACAACCAACTTTTACCATTTAGCTTTTTCTTTTTTTACACCGCCCTCTAAGATTAACTTTTTGCAATATTTATTTCAAAATGAAACTTTTCGTCAATTGAAGTTTTCTGAAAATCATTTTTTATTTTTTTTATATGTTACATTCTGAAGAAAAAATGATAATTTCATTTATTTATCATTTTTAATTTATGCATTATAAGGTTAAACAATAAATAATTTTTGAAAGTGCATATCACGTTGAAGTGATACAGTACTTGTACACAAAGTTATTGTTGATTTGAATGCAGGACAATTAAGATCTTATTTGACAGTATTGTTGCTTCTTAAAATATTTTTTTTTATAAAAAATATATATTATGTTAGATTATATTATATTATATTACTTTAAATATATTATACTATTTATATTATATTATATTATATTATATTATTTATTTTACAAAAAATACTACATTAATTTATTTTTTAAAATAGTAAAATTAAATTAAAAACTTTTAAAACAGTAATGGAACAAAATTAATAAAAGTAATAAAAAATAAAATAAAAAGAGCTGCTAAACTTAATTAAACTTAAAATATTTAAAAAATTATTATTATTATTATTGATGTTAATTAGATAGACATGATTTGAGTAGACTGAGTAGAGAAGAGTATGTACTGGAGAGAAAGAAAGAGGTTGTTGGTGCAGTCACGGGAAATGTTACCTATGTTACCTTCGTCGGAGGAGACAGAAAGAGTGAGTTGGTAACCTCTGTCTTGTAACAAACAACTGCACGCGCCCAAACTCACGAACCTCTCGAGTTCAATTCAGACATACATTCTACCACACAATCTCATCTTTCTTCCCTACTCCACCTCTTTTCTGTCTGTATTTTGTTGTTATAATAGTTCAAAATTTCAAAAGTTGGGTGATTTAAATGACAATATTAATATACATTTAAAATAAATTGATACGAGGTAGTTTAAGTTTAGAAACTTACTTCACATTACTCTCCTAGAAAGTTATTTTAAATATTTTTAGTTTTCGGAGTTAATGAGATTACACTAATTTTTAGGATCAAAGTAGACGACGAGAAACAAAATCCATCACATTTCAATAAAATACATAAACCAAGAAATTTAATTACTATCTTGAAAATAGAGAAAGCAAAATCAACTTTTACTAAATCGTAGAGATTGTAAACACAATTTACCTCACAGTAATAGAAAAATTTAATGACCTGTGCTAAGCCAATCTGAATTAGGAACAAGTATTTTTATTCTCTATATATAAATATGGAATTTGTATTCTGATTTCATTTTTATTGAAGTAATTTAATATATATATATATATATATATATATATATATATATATATATATATATATATAAATAAAAAAAAAGAAAATATCATATTATAAAAAAATTAATATTAAAAAATATATATTTTCCTTTTCAATGTTAAATGATAAAAGAAATTATCGTTGCATGAATTTCAAAATAGATTACTAATGTATTTTAATAGGAAATTTTAAAAGGGTGATTCATTTTATAGAGAATTTGAATTGTTTTATGTGAAAATGTTATTTCAGCGAGAAACTTCAAAAAATATTAAAATTTTAAAATTAGATCATTTTAAATTTTATCTAAAAATAAAAATTTAAATCTTTTTTACATTGTCAAATTCATCATTTTGAGTTTGATTTTGGTCGGATATCATTATATTGACTAGACTGAAACATTGTTTGGTTTATCCAAGTTTGATTGTAATCTCAACATTGTTTTTTAATAAACATCAACAAAAGGTTCTTTTTTATGTGAATTAAGATTAGTTTCAGTCAATGTGAGTTAAAATTAAAATACAATTGTTTTTGTTGTGATTGTTCTACTGTAATATTTCAACTTTGATTGCTCCAAATTAATTCTTTTAATAACTCTTGAATGATGAGTGAATTAACACCAAAATCTTTCATATATATATATATATTATGTAAACTCATTGTAACAAACGAAGGTGCTGGTGAAAGTGATTGTACATAATTATATCTCTAAAACTTGATCGAGATTATGATATGATAAACTATCATATCATAGACGATCCAATATCTCAATTAATTCTTAAGTGGGAAAGTATTAAAAGAAGAAAACGTTTGTTTTAATGATATATATTAATGATGCATATAAAGTTAATGAAATTCTAGATTTGGAATATTACCCCCATGCTCATGTCACACTCTTGACAAGTTCCTGTACTTGGGAAGATGGGGGAAATGATGCGATTTTGCATCTTATATCGTTGAGAAAAGAAAAGCAAAATTGGAACTGTGAAACAAGCTGTCTATTATATTAAGATTATGAGATACCTCATAGTCACCACCACCACTTTGCTTTGGTTAAGTGAATGCTGAATATGACCTTCACGTACTAATACCTCTCATGCAATCAATTCTATTCCTAATCCTAACATGCATGTGAGGACATGGCCCCTACCCTCTTCTTGCTAGGCAAAATTGTAACAACCCTAACCCCAAATCACCATCACTACCAATTGCTCACTATTTCAAGACCTTTCCCCTCGTAACAAGTTAAGAACTATACATTTGAATTTCCTTCATAAAGAGACTATGTGATTTAGTTGGACAGATCATCTCAATTCCACCCTCGTGGGCACTACCCGCACAAAAAAAATGGGATACAATTTTTTTTTTCTTAATATATTTTAGTGGTGTAATCCAAAAAAAAAAAAAGAAGAAAAGAATCAATACATGTTGTGTATATGAAAACTCTCCTAAACAAAATAGAAACATTTTGTTGTGTTTTTTTCTCTTCAAAAATATTGAATATAAGGAGTATTGAAATTAATTAATTGGCGAATGTGTGTCTTGCATTAACTCTTGCTTCGTTGGCCACGCTATCTTCAAATGTATATATAGCAATATTGAAGCTGTCTTCAATCTCTTTGTAAGTTCACAAATAGACTTCATGAGGACCACTTGCTGGTTACTCACTAATAGCCCCACTTGCATGATACATTCCTTTCATGCTAGCTTTTTCTACCTTCCATATCCTCATCATTCTTCGCGTTAGTTTGTTCTTTCTATTCTTCATAGTTTCTCAAGTTTTTAGATTAATCTGTTTTCTTGTTTTGAAGTTCTATACTACAAGTTTTCAACCACAATTAAAAGGATTTACTTTCGTAAGAGTAACTTTCAAAAGTCAATCTATTGTTGGCTGACTTTATAATAAAAAGATAATTAATTATAAACATGGTTATTGTAGTTGGAACCATTACAACTGCAATACAGATTATAGTTGCAGCGATGTAAAATAGTTATATGTTTGCACAAGATTATTTTAATTATAATATATATTTTACAATTACGCATCAATGTCAATATACAGTCTTGTAACAATTTTTTACTGAGTCACGCCCTATCTATTAAACTTAGAAGTTAAAAAAATAATAAAATATAAATCTTCATCTTATACGGAAAAAATTGAAATAAAATTAAATTATCCAAAACAGTTTATTTGGATTCTTTACTACTATATATGTGGTAACCAAATAATTAATTGCCATTATGAGTAGGTTCATAATAACAATATTGCAACTGTAATTACCATTGGAGAACATAATTTAGAACCCTGACTGTAAATAAAATATGATTGCATCATATACGATCATATGATATACAAAAAGCTGGCATAACAAGAAGACAGAAAAGATGTTGAGATGTGTATGATTCAGCTACATGCACGCAGTGAGAATGATGTAACATGGCAGTGTAATTCCAAAGCAATGCATCACATGATAAATTCTTACACAACTGCTCACCTAATAGTTTGGTGGTTGAAAAGCAAAACCAAAATTACCATAGGCAGACTCTAAGATGCTTGTTATGTCAAGTGTTTTGTTATGGAAACATGACGAAATTTTCCAACTAGACAATGGTGCTTCAACTGGCAAGTCCACACCAAAAAGGCTCAACTATGAAAACAACTCTACTTGCCGATGGCAAGATATTATTGTTCACTACCATTTGGCACCTTGCCTACAACAATAGGTTATTCTCTTTTATCAAAAAGCAAAAACTAGTTAGGTTCGGAAATCTTATTTTATTCACACGATTTTCAAAACCCAATGTCAATTTCCTCAAATATTTACTTTAGTTCTTGCAAATAGTACACTTATTTCACGTTGATAATCTAAATCATAAAATCCAACAACCAAATTTTATTCTTAAAGCAATAATGTGTTGTCCCAAGTTATAGCATGTTTGGACTAGATTATTATTTTTTTAAATAAATTATAATTTGAGTAATGAAAAGTATATGAATTGTACTATTGAAACATGTTTGCTAATATATGTTATAATATTTTATTATAATTTCTGATAATTATAGTGATGACCACTTTTCATCTCTCTATATTTTTTTCACTGTTTTATCTCATAACTAACATTATGAAATATGCCTTTATTTTATTTTAATTTCATAAATTAAAACTAAAATCACGAACTTTATTTTTTAATCAATTATATTAGTAAAAAGCATTATGATTAATAAAAATCTATTCTGATACTATACTCTAGTATTCAATTTTATGTCAATTATTTTGGATTTACTATATCGTTTTACAATCATTATAGATTTGATAATATAAAAAGTTTTTTTATATTTTCAAACATCTGTCATGATAAGTATCGTCTATTATATTGGTTTTTACTTATATTTATTATAAAAAATAAATAAATTACGTTGTAATGTATATTTGAAATCCACTTCTTTACAATGATTATAACAATAATCCTCATTCGTTATAACTAATATACAAAGTGAAACATATTACATTAGTCATAATTGTAACTGATATAGAAAAAATTATATATATTTTTGTTGATTTTAGTTATTTTTCTCCCTATGTATATAACAATAAAATATTCTTGCATATAGTTGTAGTTGATAGGTGTATTCTTTTTTATTTCAAAGGTACTATCCACACAAATGTTATTAGTTTTAGCTTAACTAAAAATCAAGATTGTATTAAAGTAAATAAAATGAATATTAACTATACAAAAATGGGATATATTAATATAAAGATAAGCAATACAAAAAGAAAAAGCAAAAATATAAATTTGTTTGAATGTTCACATAAAACTAAAGAAATTGAAAAGTTATCATAAATCCTTAAATAAAATGAAGTACATTACATTTAAATGTTTTCCATGTCTTCATCTTTAACACTAATGGGTTATTGAATATCAATAAATACAAAAATTATTTAATCAATAAAAGGAAATTCATATCTAACTAATTAAGGTATTCGAATTAACTATATATTACTTTCTTCCATGAATTAATAATATTGGGAGATATGACTGTGTGCATGGCTCTCATCACACAATATTTGCACTCATAATTTTTATCATATTTTAGAACAATTTTTTATAACAAAAATAATTTTTTCTAAGATTAGAATATGTTAAACTTCTTTTATCTCTTTTTATAAATAATTTATTTCTTGTTATAAATAATTGGTCATTTGAGTTTTTAATCAAATTCTACTCTAAATTTCATTAATTTTGTCAAATAATTGAACATGAAGCATTGGATAAAAAAAATAGGATTGGAGCTCATGAAGGATGAGATAAAGAGCAAAAATTGATATAGGAGACTTGTGCCTGATGCCACTAAAGGAGACTTGATCCTTCATCAAATGCGTTTATTTCATTTATCTCTTTGGATGCGTGTGACCTTCTTGTTGCACTGACAGACGATCCTTTGTCTACTATTCTTTCTTTTGGCTTGCTTATCCACATATATGCAAACTCATTATCAAGATCTGATAATCTCAAATCAATCCAAGAAAAGTCGTTAAATTTCACATTTATGGTTTCTTCTACTATCAAGGTACAAAAGTTCTAAATATAAGCCTTTGATTTTTTTTGAGTAACTAAGGAATAAAGCAATCACAACCAAAAATATGAAAATATCCTATGTTGAATTTTCTATTCCTCCACAATTCATAGGTAGTCTTTTTCCAACATTGATCTTATAAGTATTATGCTTTGAACATATCAAGTAGTATTCACTACCTCTGCCCATAAGTGTTTTGGAATAGAGTTTTCATAGAGCATGGTTCTTATCATTGTGGAGAGTTTTATTCTTTCTTTTAACAATCCCATTTTGTTTGGGTGTTCTTAGTGAAGAGAAATTATTGTGTATACCATTCAATTTACATAACATATAAAATTCTCCATTTTGAAGCTCAATTTTGTAGTCACTTCTAATGTTAGATATATAATAACCTTACTTAATCTTTACTCTTTAGTAGAATACTTTAAATACATAAAAAGACTAACTCTTTTGGATTAGGAAGAAAATTCACATATAGAGAGTAATCATTAATAATGACAAACCATATTTATTTCCTCCTATAATTAAAGTTCTTGTTAATCTAAATAGATCCATAAATAAAAGCTCTTATGGTTTGACAATGAAACATAATTTCTGAGTATTTTTTTTTATTTCTTTTTTTTTTTTGACATGCTTTACAAAGAATGTGAATTTTTCAATATAGCTGGGATAGTCCTCTCACGATTTCTTTTTTAAAATGTTGAAATATATTTAAAGTTATTTAAAATATGTCTTTATATTTTCTTTAGAAAATAAAACGAATAATTGTGTTATATAAAAAAAATAGTAAGTGATTTGTAATATATTATGTTTTTGAAAGATGTAAATAATTTGAGGTATTCTGTCCGTTGATATGTTCAAACAGTTACTTTTGACATTTTGATAGTCTATTTCAATTTTTTTTTATAATTAAGAGTAGAATATGAATATTAATGATTTATCTCAAAATAGAGAATCTTATTATATACTATATACTATAGATGTTTTTAAATAATAAATATTTTTCGTAATAAAATTTAATATTATTTATAATAATTTAATAATACATATATTTTGTTAAGGGATAAACTACGAAAGCCTGAGTTATTTACTATTTTTATATACAAACAAAAAAAAAATTAACAAATAATTTGTAAATTAATTATAGGTTCATAAAATTAAATTCAATGCTCACATTAACGATCTTAGTGTTACAATTAATTTTTATGTAAGATATTTAAATTTATAAGACTTCATTAAAATTAAGAAGCCATTTAATAAGTTATTATTTAACTGTTGCGTTTACAAAACTATTGATCCATTAAATTTGAAAAATTATTGTCAAACCGTTTTCAATAAAAAATTATTTATATGCGTTTTCAATAATATTTTAATGTGATTCTCATGAATATTAGTTTCTTAAAATAGAAAGAGTCGTTGTATACATAAATGAACAACTATTAACTAGAGAGATAAAGAATATATGAAAATATTTCATAATATTTTTATAAATTTCAAAATACTACTCCCATGCTATTTTTTAATTGTCATTTTTTCAATAAAAATATATTATTTTTTATCTGTGTTTTTTTAAATTTCAATATCACACAATACTTTTCTTCTAATTATATCGTTATTTAAAATTTTATTATGGATTGAAAATTGCTTAAACATTAAATGAAGAGAAAAATAATAACAAGTAACTTATTTAAAATTGTTTTAAAACAAATAATTAAATGTTTTTCTTTAATTTTAATGAACACATTTTAAATGACCGTTATGTAGGAGGATGAGAGTAAATACATTATTTAAATGTTTATTTAAAAGGGCTTAAAAGCCAACATTAAATTCATTTTGTATAATAGGTATTTTTTCTATAAAAGAAAAAAAAAAGGAAAACTTTGACTAGTTTTACCATACCATCTCCCAGCCCAGCAGGTGCGTGATCCACCCTGACTTGCCCAACGCCAACGGCAAACAAACAAAGGATAAAACGCAACAACCACGATAACTCGCCAAAATATCACGATACACGCCTTTAAGATGAAACCGTTACCAACGTCATACAAAAACATAAAAATAAACATACCAAACCAAAAATCACAAAACCAACCGTTAGACGACCGTTCCCAACTCAACTCACTCCCCTTCAGACTAAAACCCAACCAAAATAAATGTCATAGACACTGATCCCACTTGGACAACCTCGGCATTTTTCAAACTTGTTCTATATTGTCTTTAATAAAATTTAAAATTACTTCCTTAATATTTTATACCTCCCCTTTTCCCTCAAAAAGCATCCAAGAAGAGAAGACCGTTCATCGTTAACTGTGCCCTCAGTTTCTCCTCCCCATTCCCCCCATTCCCTCCTCCTCTTCTTCTCTGTCTATCTAAACTCAGACAACGACGACGTCGTCTTTGTCATGCCTCAAACTCTTCCCAGTTTCAATCTTAAAAACTAAATAAAAATAAATAAATAAATAAATCTTAGACTCATGGTTGCCGGCAAGGTAAGAGTAGCAATGGGGTTCCAGAAGTCGCCGTCACCGGCCACGAACACTCCTCCGCCGCAAAAGAAGCAGCCTCCTCCATCGCCGTCCACCGCCAAGTCCTCGTCTCACAAGTCCCCGTTCTCTCGATCCTTTGGCGCGTACTTCCCGCGCTCCTCCGCTCAGGTGCAGCCGCGACCGCCGGATGTTGCGGAGCTACTCCGTCTGGTGGAGCAGCTCCGGGAGAGCGAGTCGCGGCTGAAGACGGAGCTGCTGGAGCACAAGCTGCTGAAGGAGTCCATCGCCATTGTCCCCGTTCTGGAGAGCGAGATCAGCGCGAGGGAAACTGAAATCGAAAGGAGTAGAAGAAGAGCTGAAGAAACGGAAGTGGAGAACGAGAGGTTGAAGAAGGAGTTGCAGGAGCTGAAGGTACGAGCGGATGAAGAGAAGAGAGAGAGCGAGAGGAAACTAAAGGCGTTGGAAGATGAGATAGCGGAGCTGAAGAAAACTGTGCCGTACAGTGGATTTAGCAGTAGCAGAACAGAGGCATTGGAGAGTCACGTGCATGAGCGCGAGCACGAGCACGAGCACGAAGGTTCGCAGAGGTTGGTGGAGGTTTCGGTGAGGTCGAATGTCATGAAAAGCTTGAAGAAAACGGCGTCGGATCTCGGAAGCGGGATTTTGAAAAGAGAGGCTCCGGAAACAGAAAGGCCACATCACTCGCGGTGTAACTCGGAGGAACTCGCTGATTGCTCTGACTCGGTTCTCTCCGGTTCCGTGAGGTCACGCGCGCCTCGTGTTCCGAACCCGCCGCCGAGACCTTCGTCTTCTTCTCCTTCATCACCGTCCAGCGGTTCCTCCAATAACGGCGAAACTGAACAAGCCATTCCGCCACCTCCACCGCCACCACCTCCTCCTCCACCGATGAAGGCAGCACCTCCTCCACCTTTGAAGGCAGCGCCTCCTCCACCGATTAAGGCAGTGCCTCCTCCTCCTCCGCCTCCACCAACGAAGCCTACATATAAGGCAGCTCCTCCACCTCCGCCGCCACCTCCTCCGGCGAAGGCCGGGAGGTTGGCTCCGGCCAAGGTGAGGAGAGTGCCGGAGGTGGTGGAGTTTTACCACTCGTTGATGCGGAGGGACTCGCATTCGCGGCGGGACTCGGGGTCCGGCAGTGCCGTTGAGGTGCCGGCGACGGCGAATGCTCGCGACATGATCGGCGAGATCGAGAACCGCTCGACTCACTTGTTGGCTGTAAGTGCACGTGAACTTGGCTGTGTAATTACGGGTTTGCCACTGGCCATTTATTGTGTCACTGTCTGCTGACATGTGTAGTCGCTTTTATTGCTTTATTTTGAATTGGATTTTCTTCGTAGACAAGACAGTAATCTGATTCGAAATTTGGTTGGCCATAGTCGTAAATATGCTCTAAACCTATGGCATTTTGTTGAGTATGAGGTCAAACAAGGAAGAAAATATTCTCCAATTACTGAAACTCTAGTCCCTAGTTGTCAATTAAGTCAAAGAATTTACTTCATTTCATTAGAGTTAGTAATATTAAACTACTTAGCGTTACTAAGGTTTTTTCTTTTAACCAATAATATTGTTTGTTTTTACAGATAAAAACAGATGTAGAAACACAAGGAGACTTCATCAGATACTTAATCAAAGAGGTGGAGAGCGCAGCATTCGCGGACATTGAAGATGTAGTGCCTTTTGTCAAATGGCTTGACGACGAACTCTCCTATTTGGTATTTTTATTTCTTTTAAATGTTGTGTTCCTTCTTCCATTTGCATGATACTTGTAAGAAGATATATTTTATATTGTTTGTGATTTGTCTGGTTTTGATTGTTGTTTCAGGTGGATGAAAGGGCAGTGCTGAAACACTTCGATTGGCCAGAGCAGAAGGCTGATGCTTTGCGTGAAGCTGCGTTTGGGTATTGTGATCTGAAGAAGTTAATATCTGAGGCTTCGTCTTTCCGCGATGATCCTCGGCAGCTGTGTGGTCCAGCTCTTAAGAAGATGCAGACTCTCTTAGAAAAGTGCGCGGATTTGTTTTAAATTATTAGTATTATTTGTTTTAAATTATTAGTATTATTACTTTTATTCAAGGTGAATTAAATGTTCATGTGAGAACTCCCTCTAATGCCATTTATTTTAAATGATTATGACAGATTAGAACATGGGATTTACAATATCTCAAGAATGAGAGAATCGGCAACAAAGAGATACAAAGTCTTCCAAATACCCGTGGATTGGATGCTTGACAGTGGTTATGTGAGCCAGGTAATTTCCATATTATGCTTGACAGTAGCTTCAGTTGTAGGTTTAATATAATACAAATAGGTCAATATATAACACATGATGATGGGCAAGAGTTGTGTTGGCCCATAGTCCTCATTGAATAATAATGGTGGATGTGTTGCTTCCAAAGACTCGTCCATTAATAAAATTTAATGGTAGGTAACTAAATTTTTTGTGTTGGGTCCCCACCAAAATATATGTAACTTTTCTTTTAAAAAATTAGCCTTGGTAAGTTTAACCACATAGCATGTAGACAAAGTAGCTAGCTGATAGCAAAATGTCAAAGCAGTGGTTATCTTTGCTGATAGGACTTAGTCGACTTCCATTTTTTTGCGCTAATCTGCTTAAGCACTAGTACATGGAGATCCCTATCCCCCCAGTCTATATGTTTGTCTGCTTCATCTTTTTAGGGAAATTCTCGTTGCCAATAGGAACTTGGAAGGGTCCTGCAATCTGTTTTAAATAATTATTTGAAGAACGTAATAAAAGACCCACATGATAGATATGGTTGCCTATATATACGAATAATTAAATAACATGTCATATACATGTGCAACTTGTATTCATGAATGAATAGCATTGGATCATAGTAGATTGCTTTACTAATTTTGTTACCACAAAGTGAGAAGAATGTTGGTTAGCTCCCTTCATTTATTGTACCTGCAATGTTAAATTGTGGCAGATCAAGCTGGCATCTGTAAAATTGGCCATGAAGTATATGAAGAGAGTCTCTGCTGAGCTTGAGACAGTTGGTGGTGGGCCTGAAGAAGAAGAGCTTATTGTCCAAGGAGTTAGATTTGCATTTCGAGTTCATCAGGTAATTTTATTTTCAACAATAGTACAAACTGACGCCTGTTAGCTAAAGGGCCAATTGGTATAATGAGCTGTTGTGTGTGGCAGTTTGCTGGAGGCTTTGATGTGGATACAATGAGAGCATTTCAAGAGTTGAGAGACAAAGCGAGGTCATGCCACATTCAATGCCATGGCCAGCAACAGAAGTTCTTTTGCAGGTCTGCAACATGCTAATGCTGGAGCAAACTCAGCTTCGGAGAATTAGTTCCCTTTTTCTGTATTTTGTGAATAGAATGGCAAATAGTATTAGCCATCAATTAAAGTAGGAACTCATTCTTAATTCATGATTTATCCATTCATTACTGGGAAAGCGCAGATCTCTGATCATAAATGAGTTCGTAATCGAATCTATTGAAAAAATCGCTATCTAACCAAATCCTGCAATTTATTCATTTAACTGGTTTTTCTTTTACTGCAAATAAATATCGGCACCGTCTTTATTTTATTTACCTTCTCCACTAAGTACACACGTATATTTGGTTTTAGGGAGAGGGGTGTACATTTTTATAGATGTTTGTTTCATTCATATATAACTGACCTTTCTTTTAGTGCAAATAAATTTTGGTACCATCTTTATTTATATAACCTTATCCATTGGTATCGTTTGCAAAAGGAAATTGTTACGAAACATTGGCCAAAAGGGCCTATGTGGACCTTAGAAAGAGGCACTTACTTGAATAAGCCCCCTATTTAAGATGAATTTTGTTATTATGATAATATTAATAATATTTTGGTAAAAAGGATAACATTAACTTTAAACATGAAAGTTTTGATCACTTACTAGACTAATTTTGTTAAACGAGATTCTACCCCTCATTGGAAAGAGAAAACATGATCGTAAGTGGTAAAAAATTGTATATGTACAATAGTATATACTGTCTATTATATCTTTATTCAATTTAATAGCTATATACGAATCCTAAGTCTGTCTTGATAGAAATGAACTGGAGAAGTTTTTCAACTCTCACATCTTAAAGGATGTGTACAACACATATAAACCTATAAAACCAAACCTTATAAATAAATTCAGAGGATAAAAGTACTACAAACTTTTACCTCTGTACATATGGTAAGAAAAGAGAAATCAAATTTTCATATTTATCAGAATAATCCACCCAGAATGGGATTTTTTTTTTTTTTTTAAATATAACGTTTACTGTGTTTCTAATATTTAAAATTGGTGAAAAAGAAAACTCTCGACCACTATATTCTACATAGTCTATAAAATTCGTAAGAAACAAGCTATAGAAACCAACGAGAGATCAAAGATCGAAAAGCATTGTACGTACAAAGCCATATTTATTTGCAATATTGTAGAAATATTTTTGTGCCTACTCTTAACATTATTAAATTAGCAATGTACCTCAGCCTTATATGACAATAGTATAAGGTTACATTTCTTACAAGCTTTATTTACTTGAATTTGAATAAGCTTCCTACAAGAATGCTTGAGCTTTGTGCCTTGAAAGGAGAGAATAATAAGGAACATAATTTTTATTAATCTATATTTAGTGAAAAGATTTATCTTTTCATTAATAAGTAAAAATTAATAATTAGTTGTTGGTATAGATGGTATTGTATTCGGTTTTCTTAAACAGTGTCTAGCATTCAAACATTGTACATATGAAAAAACCTGTTGTTTAAAGAAAAATGTCCATTAAAGATAACATGTTAGATTCATTAAAGAATATTAATCGTCAATAAAACATGTATACATTTTCTACCAATAATATCATTAAGAAAAATATCTCATTAGTATTAATTTTTTTCTGTCCATATCCTCATGTATGTTTATTAATGTAAATTAATTGACTTATTAAGTGTTTGATAAATTCACTTTAAGAAATTTGCATTTCATCGTGAACATGACTTAGTTTATTTTATAAAAGTTGTTAGATGACAATTATTTGTAATTGTGAAAGACGTGAGTTAATCTCTCCAAGATAAAAGTGATTAAAACGAGATTAAATTTGAATTTTTATTGTTTAAGTTAAAAAGCATATAAATAAAAATTTTAATGATTCAAATTTCATTTTATAAAAGTTACTATCTCTCTAAACTAATTTTTTCTACTTTCTCTTTAAATTTTTGAGTTAGTTGTTCATTTTTATTTTTTTTTTTAAGATTTGAACTTACTAAAGTGAAACTAATATATTCATTCAATCAAAATTTCGTTTAAAGTAAATTTCTCTTTATTCCTTTCTGTTTGGGTTGTTTACAAGAATGATACTTTCCATTTATAGAATATGTGCTTGCATGGGTAGTCTTATGGCACAGATGAATTAATGCTAGTTTAGGATCATAACGGTATCTTCAATTTGGTGATCAAAGTTTTCTATGTGCAGATCCGGGCCCCCTCTATAAATCAATGACTTTGGAGTTTTGTTAGAATAGCTAGACTTTTAGAAAAAGGGATCTATTAATTTTGCATCTTCTAAGAAAGTTAGAGATGAATGTGAAGTTAACTCTACGAAGTGAGAACTCTATTGAAATTGGTCTGAAAATGTACAATGATTAATTTGTATTGTTTGATTGTGAAGTTTGAAGTAAATGATAAATTGAGGTTGAACATGAATGTTGAAATGGTTGAATTTGAACATAGAGTTAAGCTTTTGAAATTGGTTAGATTGTTGAGTTTTAGCACAACCTTATTTTTTACATGAAAAACTTATTTTGTGTTGATGTGTACCATTTGTTCAACCAACAAAATTTAATTCAAAATCTTAGAAGTTTGGTCACTAGGCAAATATTGAGTTAATAAAAATATGAGTATTTTGTTCAATGGGCAACAAAAAAAGTCATCGGTCGATTATACCTTTTTGGTTATGCAAGTAGAATAATAGTTGAGTGAACACAGTGTTTTCAATCTAAATAAAATATTTTTGAATGTTTCAAAATGTTAAAATTGTTTATATAAATTATTATATTTAATCAACCTTTTATTTTTTAATATTATATAAGTCATAAATATGTTTTATGATAGAATAATTATGATTTAAATGTTATACATGGATGTAATATGCGAAATTGAGGTTTCTAATTTGGGATGATACATGAATCATTTTTCAATTCACGTATTTAGTATTGAAACCTATTATAGAGATCTTTAGCTTCACTGATAGTCTAAGCCATATAGCTGAGATATTAAGTGGTAAGAAGATGAAGGGGAGTTTATTACACATCTGAAATGCCATGAGTTCCAGAGTTTGGAGGCATTAATGTTAGAGCAAAGTCCAACAATCCTTATTTTTGACTAAATGTTTTTCACAACAAACTGTAAAACATGAAGATGCTTTGTTCGTAAAACGACGTATTTTGAAAACACCAGATTATAAGACACAAGTGCTTTGTTTGAAAGATGATACATTACCTTATAGTCTTTGATTCATTTGATAAGTAAACTCTATCACATGATAAACACAGTCTTTAAGCTTACATTGTACCTTCACAAAAATATTCTTTAACCTTATTCTATGTTGCAGGAAATGTTTTTGTCTTCTACATACCAAGATGATTCATGCAAGCACATGTCAACATCGAGATCTTTTAGGATATAAGTTAAAGCTATTTTATTTCAACATCTATCATGACACAAGTTTATATAGTCCAATTATCTATCACATTGGGTCTTTACTTTCACTTTGTTTTGAGTAATGTTTCTTGAAGAGGAGATTAATATTTAATGTTAATGGAACACTTTAATGCATCTCTACTTCCATGCTCTTCAGATGCTAAAAGAGGTTAAATATGACTTTGAAATCTCAACGACAAAAAAAATGCAACAACTCTTTCTTACAAGCTTTATATCAAGCTACACTTTAGAGAAAAAGAAAACAAGAGAGAAAGTTGAAGTATTGAACATTGACATGTTCATTAAGAGTGTTTGTTCTTTGTATACGTCACAAGATATTGATCTTCTGTAGTGGGTAAACCTTATGATCTTTTAGATTATATCTTTATACAAACATGTGGGAACAACTGACTCCAAAAGGGAGGGGCTTTGAATGAGGCCTTTGACTCTTTTCCTAATAGATATGACAAATATCTTGGAGATCTGAGAGAAGATAAAGCAAGTAAGCAAAATAAAACAACAAGCAAGAGAAGAGAGAGAAACAACACACAAGAATTTATCCCGATTCACCCGAACTCGAGCTACGTCTAATCCCTTTAAGCTAATTGCTTAAGAGATTCCATTAATCAAGACACCTTGATTACACTGAGTACACCAACCTCTCCAGGTTATCCTTCCCAATCTCTCCCTGAGACTGAAAGCTTTCAAAGAAATAAGAAAAACACTCTCAAAGATAGAACAAAGCTCACAAGGGTATAACTTCACATAGTGAAGAATTTACTAAGGTTTTCGCTTAACCCAAAGGTAAATGCTCAATAGCTAATAGAACTATAAGAGTCTATGTAATTATTTCTCTCGTGTATATCTTTGTGTATTGGTACCTCTTATATTCTTTTCTTCATCCTTGATATCTTTATACAACTTCTTTAGACGAGACTGTTGAAGATTTGACCATGAAGATCTTGATCTTTCATACAACTCTTTTAAGGTAGACTCTCAATATAGAATGTCTTTGTCCTTAAAAGCTTTCTTTCAAATAATCTTGTAAACATAGATAATTTCACAAGCATTGTACATACTTTTCACAAGTAATGTATATAAAGAAACAAATCATGATATTTATTTAATTTCTTTCCAAAAAGACATTTATCAATATGATTGTTTCACATTGAGTTATTTCCTTATATGAATAATCTAGTCATTTAAAGATTAATTTATTTGCTTGATTGATACTAGAAAATATATGTTTCATTTTTGTTTATTTGATTGAAACAGTTAATGAATAAGCAAATAAACAAGTATTACTACAAGATAATATAAATTGTAGCAAAGAGTGATAGATCATTTATCACTTTAATACTTTGTATAGTATCTTGTCTACTAAGATCTTGTAACTACATTTGCATGAACAAATGTTAGCATGATCATAAGCATACATGATACTTATAGGTTTTGGTTATAGTCAAAACTTGAACACTTGCAAGTCTACTGATAGACCACCTAGTGAGGTGCAGATCGTCTAGGTCTAAAAAAAACCTTATCCGTTTAGCTAGGAGTGGTTGTTGTCCAAGCAATAATCAGTCTCACACATAAGTGATTATTGTCCAAACAATATTCTGTTACAGCTAGGAGTGGTTGTGTTCTAAAGAATAGATAATGAGTGAGTTATGAGTGATGGAGATTCAAACAATACTCAGGTTTTTAGCTTGGAGTAGTAGTGTTAAAAAACAATACTCAGATTTTTGGCAAGAAGTGGTTGCGTTAAAAGAAATACTCGAGTTTTTGGCCAGAAGTGGTTGCATGTCCAAAAAATACTTGGGTTTTTAGTCAAGAGTGATGAAGTTCGAAATAATACTCAATTTATAACTTGCAACAGTAGTTTGCGTAGTGAAACTCAATCAATTGATTGAGAACTGTATATAGTTTATAATATCAAACAAACTAGTATAAAAATCACAACGTAAATCTTTCTTTCCTTATATTTGTTTATTTTGTATTATCACATTACACTAACGAAAGAAGGAGTAAAATTATTGTTTGACTGCACATCATCAAACAATATCTTGTAAAAAATTAAAAAAGTCTTAAAATACAATTGTTAGAGAAAAATATAATAGCCCATATTTTTATTAAGTGATGTTAAATAACAAAGTATAAAACATGATCAAACCTCGTCAATAAGACAAAAGGATTTCATTTACAATAGATAATGTACGAGCAAGTCTTTTGTCTAATAAGAAATGTTTTGCTAAGATGATAAGCACATAGACTAAAACTAACATTGTACTTCATGAAAACACTCTTAAACTTATTCTATGTTGTAGGGAATGTTTGCTTCCTCAACTGTCAAAATGAACTATAAAAACATATGTTAACAATCAAAGATCTGTTAGGATATGGGCTAAAGTTGCTACCTTTTTGTCCACTCTAGAAAAGACTATCTAGCTTGTACAACTTTGTGCTTTACATAATTTCAAGTAAAGACACTCTCACTAAAGACGAATAAATACTGCTAACTATAAGGATCTTACTTAAAGAAAAGAAAAACATTTAATGCATGCATGGAGCACATTTAAAGCATCCTTCACATTTAATGGTTAGACAAAAGAAAGACTTTCACATGAACTGAGGCTGCTCAATCACAACAACTACTTTTCTTTAATACTTATATAAAGACTCAAGAAGAAAAAAGAGAAAGAAGGCAAGTTACAATTTGCAAAGTATTAAAACATTGCTGGTTTTTTTTTTTCTCTAAGCTTTAGAAAGCTTTAGAAGAACATTGTTTGTTTTCATTAATAAACTAATAAAGTGCTTAAACCATGTATACATCGTAAGACGTATCCTCTCTTGTGAGAAATCCTTATGATATTTTAGATCACATTTTAGACAAATCTTTGTCCTAACAAAGAGTGTCTGGATTCCAAATAATACCCAGTAAGTTAGCTACTAATACATGGGTTTTAGTTAGGAGTGATCAAGTGTTAACATATACTCTAATTTTAACTAGAAGTGGGTAACTATTCAAACAATACTTAACAAATTAACTAAGAATGGCTATATTATAAAAGAATACTCAATTTGTAAATTGTTGTAGTAGTTTACATAATGAAAGTCAATCAATTGATTGAGAACTGAATCTAGTCTACACTATTTGACAAATCAGTATAAAAATATGAGATTAAATTCCTCTTTTTCTTATCTTTTTAAGATTGCATGTTATGAAACTTGTATTAACTTAAGAAGAATTTTTCAAACTAAGATTTTGAGAAGGTCTTTAACAAATCATTTATCAAGTTAAAAACTATCTTGTGACAATACATCATGAGATGATAATTCCAAATATTTACACAAAGTTTTAATACATAATTAATTGATTGTGTATTTGATATGTTTTCACACTAATTTAATATTTTCTTATGTTTTTTTTTGTTATTTTCACACTTAAACTTATTTTACCCTACGAAGCTCAAGTATATATGCTTATGAAAAATGTTAATCTTTAACTTGATTTAATTGATACGTGTTTTTTAAAAGACACAAACATTTATTTTCTGGATCAATTTATGTGTAATTTATAATAATGTATTTATCTTATTTTATAAATAATTAATGGAATAGAATTATATATTTTATTATTCTGATGATTTTTAATGAAATTGATTTATTATGATAAAATTTTTAAATTTGAATAGTTTTTTTATTGTTATTTGATAACCATGAATAGAGATATATAGGGATAATATATATATATATATATAATCTTATATATTTTAATGTTTATATCTGTTTTAAAATACTTTATATATATAACCATACAAGTCGAGGAAAGTTAAATACTAAAATAATTATCTTACTATTTTTTAGGTGTTACAAAGTAATATTGTCATATTTTCGACATTTTATGTTTTAAAAGAAATTATAAAAAGCATTTAAAAAACACAATCCTACATTTTTTTTCTTTTTATTTTATTTTGTATGCACGTATACAATCATGAGAAGAAGCATAAACATTTTAAAATTGTAATATACTTTGTTGCCATTTTATTTTCACGCATTTTAATGTAAATATTTTTACTTTATCAACTTATTAAATATATTATAACTATTTTTTAAAAATAATTATTATGAAAAGTTGTGGCGGTAAACAAAAGCTTTTAAACTGTCACTGCATTATAAAATAAATTGTTTAATTGTATTTATGGTTCCTAAATTTTAAAATATTCCTTATGGTTCTTAAGTTTATATTTTTTTTACGATTTTAATTCATGGGGTTTAAATTATTCGTAATTTTAGTTTCTGAATTTTTTTATATAATTTTAATTCTTTAATTTTTTATTATTTATAATTTTATTTAATTTTCAGTTTAATTATCTGTACGTTTTTTTGGATCAACTACCCAAGTTGGTGTAGATCATTATGTTATATATAAAATACTGAACTGAAAAATGAACAAAGTTACAAATATTTGAGAATTAAAGGATTGAAATTGTGTGAAAAAAAAAATTCTCGCACTAAAATCATGGATGACCAAAAATTAAGAGACTAAAGTTGTCAAAATAAAATTAAAGACTAAAATGTTAATTTAGTAAAAAAGTTACCGATTTTGTAAAATACAGTGAATCACTTTTCAATTAAGTACCAAAATTAAAACCATAATCAATATCGTTTTAATTTTATTAAATAATAAAATTTTTGAAATAATTTACATCTTTAAACATTAGTTATTTAAATCAGATAAGTTATAAATTTGTAAATAATAATTTTACAATTTATCAGATAATAAACGACATGGCGGAGAAAGTTAAACCAGAAAGAAAAGGGAAAACAGGGGAATCATCGCTCATCCAAATTCATTTAATTCCATTTAAAGCTGAGCTTGTGAGAGAGAAATGACCGAATGTTGTCATTCACTTCTAAAGCTTCGATTTTCATCGTTTCCCATCACTGATTTGGGCTCAAACAATTTCCCCCAACGTTTCCGCAAATCTCTTTCTTTCTCACATCGCTCATCAAAGTTTATACTTTCTGCAATTTCCCGAACTATGGAAGTGGTTGAAGGGGGTGAAGGTAGCAGAGGCTCATCCTCTCCAATGAAGCTCTTGTTCGTGGAGATGGGTGTCGGCTACGACCAACATGGGTGTTGTATTCTGTTCCGTTTTCTTTTTTTTTTTCTTTTGCATTTTTGGTCGGTTTTCTTTGTTTTTTTGCTGACATGGCGATGAACCTAACAGACAGGACATAACAGTAGCAGCAATGAGAGCGTGCAAGGATGCAATTTCTTCTAATTCAATCCCTGCTTTCCGCAGAGGTATATGTATATATATAATCTTATTGGGTTTACACTGTTCAACTTGTTAGTGTTATTGTTGTGAGTTATTCTGTCATAAGACACATCAGTCCTCTTAGTTAATAGAAAACATGAGCGGGAATAGAATTTATCGTTTGTTGTAAGATAAGGGTTTTTTTGATGCCCAATGACATTGCACATTTGGTTATGTTAATTGATGGGGGTGGTGCCTTGCTTCTTGTGATAGAATAAGGTAGTTAGTTAAAGTGTAATGTAACGTAATGGTTGGATTTTGTGATGCTAGGAACTTTTGTTTTGTTAGAAATTGAAGCAAATGAAAATTAGAGCTTGAATGGTTGTCTGTGCACCTGTATTATTGACTAATGAACTTGATCCTATTGCAAATGAAGCAAGTCCATTTGCATGCTGAATTGGTTTGATTTATAGTCACGTGATTGAAAAGAACTTTGTTGGGTGGAGGGCTCACTTTGGTGATCTCTGTCCCTTGAAAGAAATTAGTATATAGTTTTGGTTGGGAGATACTCTTGGTGTACATACAGTAAATCTGAAGCAGATCAAAATAAGAGCTTGAATGATAGAAATTATGCTTACGGCCCCTAAATGTACATTTCTTTAGTCAAATTAGCTCTTTTGTCATCAATCGTTGAGACTAGTTTGACTGATTAAATGCCTATTTAGGGACACTTTTGAAATTTTCATCTTTCAGGATTAATGCGACCAATGCTCTACTTTTTAGGGACTGATGACTATTTACATTGAATAGACTGAACAGCGTCAAACAAAATGAACTTGGAATAATTTCCTTTTGTTCATAATGGTAAAACCATTTCTTATTAGTAATAAAGTAGATGTATCATGAATATCTTATATTTTATGATTGTTTGATAGAGTTGTAATCCATCCTAGTCGAGTCATCTTCATTCCTTTCATTTGAAGATGTACTACTTTCTAACTGTCAAATTTCTTTGTCTAGAAAATTTCTATTGAATATCATTTTTTCCTATTTTAAATGATGTACCATAAGCTTAAATAATCTTGCAATGCGAGGTCGGTTGAAGATCATTAGCTGACAAGCATTACCATTATGTACCATATGCTCTGCGAAACTTACTAAAGGAAGTTGGTTCTAGCCATCGTGATCGAGAAATGTACTGTACATGGCAGAGATGGTCGAGCTGTCCTAGGCAAAGATTGCCAAGCTGTCCTTGGCCAACACGATCGAGCCATCCTAGACCGAGATGTCCTAGGCCGATATGATGTCAAGATACTATGTCGAGTTCTTTTTAGGTACCTAAAAATGATTAACAAGCCTAACAATGATTAATAATCAGTAATCATCTTAAATCTATATGTACTCCTAAGATTACTGGAGAAGTCCGTGATAATCCAAGCCCACTATGAACAATGCATGCGGATCCAGGCCTGCTATGAACAATGCATACAATTGTCTATAAATACTAGGACCTCATCTGGTGAATGGTATGCTTTTAACAAGCTCTCAAACACTCCGAATGCCAAGTATTAATTTGAGCGTCGGAGAACCTGTTGTAGGTATCCACTCGTACAAAAGGTTGAGAACCCATATCTCAGTAGAAGGTCTTGAAGACCTATTCTCGATCTAGTTTTGAGTCTGCTAGATGTTGAGGCCGAGACCAAGTATACAAATCGAGCACGAGAAGAGACTTTGAGAAGTGAAACTCGGCCACACTAAAGACAACCTTTCTTCATCAATCTAATATTCCTTGCAAGAACATATTTAGAGGAACATTTTGATGCCCAGTGTGGGGCAGAGAAGGATTAGTTCAAAGAATTCAATTGTATCAACAATAAGCATAATTCAAGATCAAAGATCAACAAACTTGAAAGAGTTCTCTTCTCTTTTCGATGAAATGATTAGATCTGAAATTAAGCGTGATGTCTTTATCTTTATTGCTCTCATTGATGAATTTGTTAAATCCACAAAATCCATGATATTTTGTCTTTTCTCTCTTCCCTACCCGAGCTTGTGCTTATGCTTTTAAACTATCTCAATGAAAGGGATGAAGTTCAAAATTTGCAAATGCAACTTGGGAGTTGGACGTTAAAAGACTATGTTTGTTATCATTCTCATCTTTATCCTTTGACGATGGATCTCTATTTTTAGAGGACCGTAGCAATTAACTTCAACCACTCTAGAGTTTGGGATTGCTTGGTTATAATGGTTCAAGTCTATAGACTAATCACGTGTCTCTAAAGTTGTTTTGATCTGATTTACTTCTTTGACTATGAACTTCATGCAACCTGGTCGAACTTGCCACCTCTAAAAGCCCTCTGAATGAGGTCGTCATAATAAATATTGAACCGGGTTATGCTTGACAAATCTTCTATTTCTGAGTAGCTATTTGAAAACGATTATATCCTTTTAAGATTTTGATCATTAGTTCTGCAGGAAATATTGCTATCAACTTCTCTATCTTCAGAAATTTTGGCTCCACAATGCATAGTTTTGGATCATTGATTTCTTTCTGGCATGTTCGACCAAGAATACTTCAAAAACTCGGTTTAGGGTGAGTTCATTTGCATGAACCCCTGCCAAGCACTTTGTACCTCGGGCAAGGGTGAGTTTATTTACATGAACCCCTACCAAGAACTCGGTTCATGGTGAATTCATTTGCTTGAACCCCTACCGAGCGCTTCATAACTTGGGCAAGGGAGAGTTCATTTACATGAACCCCTATGAAGTACATCCTGAAGTCGGTTATTGGAGCATTCATCTACATGAACTCCTACTGAGTATTATTTCTTGGTCCTGTCAAGACCTACATCCTGAAGTCGATTATGGGAGTGTTCATATACATGAACTCCTACCAAGTATTCTTTCTTGGTCCTGCCGTGACCTACATCTTGAAGTCGGTTCAGGGAGCTTTTATTCAAGTAAACCCACAATGAGACCTACATATTGAAGTTGGTTGAGGGAGTGTTTACTGAAGTAAACCTCTTATGAAACCTACATCTTGAAGTCGGTTAAGGAGCGTTTACTTGAGTAAACTCCTATCGAGACCTACATCTTGAAGTCAGTTAAGGGAGGTTTACTCAAGTAAACCCCTACCATGACTTACATTTTGAATTTGGTTCAGGGAGCGTTTACTAAAGTAAAACCCTACTGAGACATACATATTGAAGTCGATTTAGGGAGAGTTTACTTAAGTAAACCCCTGTCGAGACCTACATCTTGAAGTCGATCTTGAAGTCTGTTTAGGGAGCTTTTACTAAAGTAAACCCCTACCAAGACCTACATTTTGAAGTCGATCTAGAATTCGGTTTAGGGAGTGCTTACTCAAGTAAACCCCTGCCGATACCTACATGTTGAAGTCGGTTCAGGGAGCGTTTACTCAAGTAAACCCTTGCCGAGACCTACATCTTGAAGTCGGTTCAAGGAGTGTCTTGATTTCGATTAAGGGAGAGTTTATTTAAGTAAACCCTTGTTGAGTATGATTAAAGGCTTTTCACAACTTTCGATGGGCTCTTAAGTTGTTCAAGCCTTGGGGTGCTTGTGTACCATAAGCTAAAATAATCAGTTGAAGATCATTAGCTGACAAACATCACCATTGTGTATCATATGCTCTGCGAAACCTACTAGAGGTAGTCGGTTCTAGCCACTGTGACCAAGAAATGTACTGTACATGGCAGAGAAGGTCGAGCTGTCCTAGGCCAATCGAGCCATCTTAGGCCAAGATGATCAAGATGTCTTAGGTCAATATGATACCAGGATACTACGCCGAGTACTTATTGGATACCTTGAAATGATTAACAAGTCTAACCATGATTAATAATAAGTAATCATCTTAAATCTATATGTACTCCAAAATTAACCTAGAAGGTCGTGATAATCCAAGCCCCACTATGAACCGTGCATACAATTATCTATGAATACTAGGACCCCATATGGTGAATGGTGTACACTTTTAACAAGCTCTCAAACTTTCCAAATACCGAGTACTAACTTGAGTGTCGGAGAATCTTTTGCAGGTAACCTCTCCCGCAGAATGTCGAGAACCAAGATCTCAGTAGAAAGTCGAGACTTGAAGACCTATTCCTGATCAAGTGTTGAGTTCGTTGAATGCTGAGACTGTGACCAGGTACATAAACCGAGTACGAGAAGACACTTAGAGAAGTCAAAGTCAGTCCCACATTAAAAACAATCTTTCTTCATCAACCTAATATTCCTTGCAAGAACATTTTTGCCGGAACAAATGGCCTTCAAAAGCATTTATGATATCCATACTTTATTACATACACTCTACACTACGTGGCTAGCTTTCTCCATTGTTTTTTTTTTTTTTTCTCAGCATGTTGCTTGCCAATGCCTTTACAAGTACTTATTTTCCTAGTGGATATTAGTTAAACATGTAATTTATTGCCTTGTATATGGGGTAAAGTATGAAGACGTAGTAGAATTACTTCCATGATTTTTCTTTACATGGTCAGGTAAGTGAAAGGAATCAGTGCATGACATGTTTAATTTGACCTGTGCTAGTTTGGGAATGTGTAACAGATTGATATTTAGAAAGATAACTTGTTTTATGACATCTGAGTACACTCAAAAACCTCAGGGGGTGTATGCTTTTGTAAACGTTCTTTACTCTGTTTCTATTCCTACTGCGTTGGCCGAAACTGGATCGGTGTAGTCCAATAAAGATTGGCAAGGCAGTGTCTTTTATCACAATTTCTAATACTCAGTTCTATCAGTTTGTAAGGTACTTATTAATTGCCATGTGTTCTAGGTGGAGAGTGTAGATTTTATCATAAAAAGACTTGTTAGAAGTAAATATTAGGGGTTTCTTTCTATAACTAGTTCATTACGTTCTAATTGTAATGCTTAGAATTCATTCTTCTCGCGAGAAATTGGTAGTGAGTTTGACTTGATTTCCATCCCTCTAATTCTAGATAAACTCTAGTTTCGGAAAATACCGTACAGTAAGATATTTCATATGACCAAAATTCTCCACTTATTTCTAACTCACGATTTTTCTGTATGGTTGTTCGTTGCTGATTAATTTTTAAAAAAGGTATGCTTGGATAATTTACATGTTCAAATTTGTTTCTTGGATTCTAATAGAGACGAGTTTGATTTAGGTTCCATTCCTGGTGTCAGTTTTGGTCAGATGAAGTTGCAGATCAAGCTAGGGGTTCCTCACTCCCTCCAGAAATCTTTGGATATGGAGAAAGTCAAATCAGTATTTCCCTAGTAAGTAGTACCCAGAGTCGTGAAAAATTAGAGCCTTATTCTTTTCTTTTTTTTTCATATTGTTCTCTTTAAGTGATGACATGGCTATCAATATGAAATCCTATATCATCAATGATTTTTTCTTGTAAAATTAACTGTTGTGATTTCAATCTTTTATTTTCCCATAATGTCTGGTTTTTGGATGTTGTTTCTCTCCTTTTGCTGTACTCTGGTTATTGGATATTAAACTTAACATTTTGTAACAGAAACCTAAGTCATTCTTATCTCCTTGTTTAAATTCTGTATTGAAGTTTATATATTTTTTCTTGAAGTCCTGAACAAAAACATTTTTGGTGTTCTAAGATGCTAACAAACAAGTATTGACCTGTGTTTTTGCTCATTTCTTTCGGTAATTGATAATCTACCATGCTTATTACTCAGTTCATGTTGTTTTTTTGCTTAATATATAATGTCTGTTGTATTATATCAATTCTTTATAATAATCTTTTTGGATTTGCAGTGGAGAAATTTTAAATGTCGAAGTTGTGGATGGTGGTTTGATATGCTCAAGTGGGGTTCTTGTAGAGGAAATGGGTGACAAGAATGATGATTGTTATATTGTGAATGCTGCTGTTTATGTGGGTTATTAACATTCAGGTCTTGCATAGTTTTGTTCAGTTAACCATGTTAATGAACTCTTGATTTTTAATTAATGGCATGTGCCAACTGCCATATAATAACGTGAAAATTTGTACATTTCTTCTATATTTGTGATGACTTTGAAAGGTACCATGTGAGCACTGTTCTATACTATTTGTGTTGATCTTAAATCTATGTGAAGATTAATTATTATATTTGAGGTATTTTATGTTGTGAAGTTTAGAGTTTCATTTTTAAAAGCGTCTCAGAAAAAAAAAGTGTATTTAAATTGATTTTAATTTTACTATTAAGTGATTTAAAATTATTAGACATATAAATTGTCACTAGAGGTCTAAGGAAACTAATGAGTTATCTTTGAAACTACTTTTTTATTGGTTTATCTTTGAAAGTATCTTTTCATTCTCTCTCAATTGAGTGTTAAGAGAGTGAGTATTTGTGATGAAAAACCATATGGGAGACTAGAGCTAGGGTCTTTGATGATAACTAGGAAAATGGAAGAGAAAAGAAAGACCTTGTAAGACTCTCCTTTCATGGAGCGTGAATTATTAACATTTCTTTTTTTAGTCTTGTAAGAATGGAGCGTGAATTATTAACATTTCTTTTTTTAGTCTTGTAAGAATGTACACATAAGTAGAATATTTTGTATCATAATAGTCATTTTGTATTATAAAAAATAAAAGCATAAAAGGGCTTTTTAAGGACCTTTAATATTTTGTATCATAATAGTCATTTTGTGTTATAAAAAATAAAAGCATAAAAGAGTTTTTTAAAGACCTTTAATTGAGCCTCAATTAGGATAATTTGGATAGTTAAAATCTTAGTTTTTTAAAATCAACTTGTCACCCTAATTCACCCCAGTTAAAGGTTTAATTTCGAGAGTCAAAATTCTATAGTCAATACATAAATAAGGAGTGTGACACTTATAAACTCTAAAAAAACTTTATATTGCAAATTTTATCTTACCTTCTTTAGATTGTTGTGACAAGTTGCTAATACATTTATTAAGAACCTTTGTCATTGTAATGTTCACTTTGAAATTGAACTTAAATTTAATTATGTATATTTATTTATTTTTTTGTTCATTTAAATTCTTTAAATGAGTAATTTTCTAAAAGTTTTCTCCAAAAACACCTTTTTTGAAGAAGAATTCCGGTTTGGAGTTTCCTTTGAGAAACTTGAGAAAAATTTAATTTTTATTTTAAGTCTTCTATTATTTTGGAAATGTTTTCATCGATTAAATTTTGTAATTATTTTTTTTATTTTCACATACGGTGACATTGTTCTTATCTTTATTGATATAATATTGTTATGATTAATCATTACATTGAGGTATTATTTAAGTTTAGAGCTTTATCACTTTTGTTTTTAGAAAGTGTTTTAGATAATAAAAAAGAAACATATATTTAAATTATTCTTGACTTTAATTCTTAACTGAAATGTCAAAAGAAGACCTAGTTGAGAGTTTATAACATTTTATTTTCTTGTAATCTACTTTTCAATAAATATTGTATCCCTCAAATTTAATTTTTCTTATTAACGAAAAATTGTAAGAACTAATAGTGAAGTTTACAACCTTTTATGAGCTTGGTATACGTTGAAATAAGATAAATTGCAATGATTTCTATTTTATATTTGTTATTTTAAAAACCAGTTAAAATTAGGCATGAGATTTGAAAAACGGTATATTTTGAGATTTTCAAATAGGTTAAATTGGATGGAACGTAATATACAAGTTAAAGAAATTGAGTTTGTATAGTTTTTTTTTCAGATTAAATAAATTTGTAGGCCGCTAAGGATCTTATAAAGTCTTTGTACTCTAAAATTTGTAATTGTATTTTTGAACTTTTAATTGGGTTTTGGAACTTATTTTTGTTACGTTTCATTGAACTACTTCTTTTCAAAAAGTTTAAATAATTGACAAATTAGCTTAGTAGCCTCTAAATTATTTAAAATATTTAAATTGGGTAGTTAATGAATTGATATGATGATGTGAATGGAACTATAGTTTGATTTTAAATTTGAACACTGGATTGAAAAAGAGGTGATTAGAAATTCTACAAATGGTTAAGAAGAAACTATTGAATATTACAAGTCAAGTATTTTTAATTGATATTAAGATTAGTTAATTCTGCGATTGAAAACAGTAAAAATTGCAATTAAAAAAGAGGACTTCTTTTTCTACTTCCATATGTTCATGAGTCACTTTCATACAATTTCATACAATTGTAAATTTCTTATATTATCCATATTATTTTACTATACAGTCAATTATATCTTTTTCAATTTTATATTTTTATACATTCTTTCATCTCAACTAGCGCTGTCACTGTGAGGAACATTTCCTACCGTTTCGTTGTCAATTTTGTTGTCGTCTTCTGCCTCTATTGTTGTAGTTATCGTTGTCTGTCACTCTCAGGAATGGATGCGCCACCAACTTTGTGCAGTCACTATAAGGAGCATTTCAAAAAATTTTGAAAATTCAGCCTCGTCTCAAATTCTTTCTCAACTTCGTATCATAACTACTCATAGTTTGTCTGCATTAATCTTCTTGACAAGTCAAGTTGTATGAATTCCTTACACTTTCTTCATTTTCTTCATAATAAATTTTATTTTTTCATTCACATTAAAATTAAGGCGAGTATTTGTTATTCAATACTAGTGAAACAACTAGCTTATACTATTATTTTATTTTAATTTTACTGCTTTTGATTAGGATATATTACATACATTCAAACTTTTAAAGTAAAAATATGATTATACATTGAATAGTAGATTAAAATAAGCTTTTCACTCAATTTAATTCTTTTAATTCCCACTCATTGAATAAGTTTTTCAATCTTCTCTGGATTAAGTAATTCTCTCCATTCTCTTTCATTAATAACAATATAATACCTCTAATGACTCTCTTCTTTACACTAACAACACTTAGTTTGAAAAATTTAAAGGATGGAGAATATATGGAAGTGTAGGTTGGATGAGGATAAATCAAATACTGTACACTTTAACGAGGATAGTTTGAGAATTTAAAAAATATGTGAAAGTAGAGGAAGAAGTCGTCTTCCAAATAAGGGCTAGTATTTAAAAATAAATAGCTAGGTAATGGACCTTCTAACAAAAAGAAAAGTAATGGGAATCTAATTAAAAAGGATTCATACGGTTACGGCGTTAATTATAAAAAAATTAAAATATACGGTTCTATTTAAAAACTTGTGAATAGTTCAAGGATTTACAGAATAACCTAACTCTTATTTTTTTTTGATAGAAAAATAGCGTTATAAAAGTATCATTTTTTAATCATATAAGTTTATAGTTTATGTTCATGTGCAACGTGAATTAAATATAGAAAAAGATGAACACATAATTGAGAATTTATTTTTGAATTTTTTTTTTAAATAAAGAGATTTATAGTTTTCTATATCTTCTTTCTATATATACGTGTTTCATTCTCATATATGCATGGCGTAGCTTAATGACGACGTGGCACATGCAGAACGAAATACTTCTAGATGGAAGATAGAAAGATACGGTGCTTTTATTCTTAAAATAATTTAAATATATAAAATGTCCGTATTATTTTTTAAATTTAAATATATATATATATATATATATATATATATATATATATATTAAAACTCATAAATAATAATTTAATAAGCGAATTTTATTATTGAAATGATGTTTGGTTAAATACATATTAACATTATATTAAAACTGCCATTCACGTAACTTCTCATCTTTTGTTATTAATAATATAATTTAAGTAATATTTAAATTTGAGAACTGTCTAAAAATATATTTAAATTTTAAATAATAAAAATAATACAATTTTTATTTTAAGAAATTTATTTAATATTTTAGGAATTTTACGGTATGAGAAAATGTTATCCATTTATTTTCTTATCATCCAATCAATTTATATAAATATAATTAACTTGACTAATTATAAGAACATAAATCAAGAAATTAGTCGGATTGAATTACTATTTATTATTAAATAGATAACAAACTATTTAACACACTTCATAATTTATTAGTTTGTTTAAACATTCAAATGTTTAATCAAGCATAAGCATGCTTTGTAAGAGACAGATCTTGAACTTTATCACGGTTGAATATGAAACAAAGTGTTCAAATATTAGGCATTATTTTATAAAAAAAAAACATTTTTAAAAATAAAAAAGGTGTAGTTTAAATAAACGAGTTAAACCTCCATACATAAAAATATTTAAGTAAACTAGCAATGAATAAATTAAAAAAAAAATTAATATGAGTTTCATCACATGATAAATCAAATAATAATTAATTTTAAATCTAATTCCAAAAATTTAACCAACTCATGCATGCATCTTACGTGTTGAACAACATTTGACCATATTCTTAGGTTATCATACACGTATCATCATCTCAATGTTGATTTGACACATCCACAAAAGACACACGAGGAACCATGCATAAGAGCTGTCTCCATTTCCCTTAGACACATTTGCTTATAAACAACAATTTCGAGAGAGAAGGTTTCAATCTGATTAGTATAAATAGTTAAACTTTTTCGAACACCGAAACCACTCTTCACTAATTGAAAGAGGAATATAGCAAGAGTGATCTAATGGATGGTGGTGGACAAAAAGAAATGAAGCTTTTGTTCGTTGAGATGGGTGTTGGCTATGATCTTCATGGGTATTCATTCTATATCTTGCTTGTGTTTTTTAGGGCCTCAAAGTGAGGAAAGAGAAGACTACAAGAAATTAATGCTTTTTCAATGAAAATTTAATTTCTTTGTTTTTATACAATAAAATGTTGTTATACAAGTTTTAGCTCTAATTAGAGGCCCATTTCACTTATCTCTGTGAAAGACTTGAATTCCTCACACATATTTTATATTTACTATCATTTTTTTTTTCTTTTTGGTCTCTTCAAAACCTTGTATATATATTGAAATGATGTTACTGGTCTTAAACTATATTTGACAGTCAGGACATAACAGCTGCTGCAATGAGAGCATGCAGAGACGCAATTGCTACCAATTCACTTCCAGTATTCCGAAAAGGTATTTCTGAATTAAGTTTGTTTATCCATTCTATGATACGTTAACTCATGTTAATATAATTTTTAATTGATTATCAATTAAATGAAAAATTTATTTTCCGTTAATTTTTGTCAATCCTAAATTTCCTTGATCGAGTTTAGTTAAATAGTATTTGTAAATAATTGTTGAAATATAGTTATATCGCTTTGTTCTGGATTTTAAATATTTAAAATAAATATCAATAAAATGTCCTTTTTATAAATTTGATTATTTTTAAATTTTCTTAATATAATTTTTAATCTTTTATAGAATGGATTCTAATGCACAATATATACTTACTTTAAAAGTACATATAGTTGTATGACTGATCATATCCTCTAGTACCAGTACCATCGTCTTTAAGATATATTTATATCCGGAAGTAGAATAGAATTTTACAAGACTTTAAAAAAATTTAAATCTTTCATGACTTTCAAATGTCTTTATCTCCATTAATCTCATTTAATCTTTTACTGCTATTCAAATAAATTTTTGAGGAAATAAAACAAGTGCTTTTCTTTCATAAAAAATGAAATTATTTTCTGCAAATTAAAAGTATAGAGAAATAAGAGAGCCAGAGAAAAAAAAAATAAAGGTGCATATTTTTATTTATTTTTTTAAAAAGGATTACACTGTGGTTATTTCTCATTTGTTCCCCTATTCAATTGAATCGATATTTCGAAGTTGAAACACACCAAAAAAATTACTACTTTGGTGCAGGTAGCATCCTTGGTGTGACATCAGATGACATGAAACTACATGTCAAACTGGGGGTTCCTCATCCTCTGCAACAAAAATTGGATAAGGATAAAATCAAGACTGTGTTTCCATAGTGAGTTTAAACATTTGACCTCTTTTAAATCAGAAATTTGTTTCTTTAGGCTTTACCCTTTTGGATTCACTATGCATGTCATTTGAAAATATTTCAGTGGCCAAATTATGAACTTAGAAGTAGTGGATGGTGGACTTGTGTGCTCAACTGAAGAAGTAGCTGAGAAGAACAATGACTGCTACATTGTTAATGCTGCTGTCTATGTTGGCTACTAGCCTTGTGCTATCTTAGCAACCTTGGGTTAGTTTCACTTCCTTTTGCCTATTGCACTTGTTGCTTTCATCTCCAATGATGCACAACAACAATCTATATAAACATTATCTTCTTTATGTGTTTATCACCATCACATTTAGGTTTTACATAATTCTTTTATGTCTATCATTATGACATCTGAAAAGATAGATAAAAAGATACAATTTTATAAAGTATTTTATGAATTTGTATTCCATAGAATTTTTCTAGCCTCTCTTTTACTCAATCTTGACATGAGTTACTTGATTTGCAGGAAACTTTGTGTGTTAGAGTGTTGGTGCTTCACTAAAACTGCAATGAAAAGTTTAAATCTACAAGGAGTTTACATCAAGTTTTATTTATTTAATCGATTGTGGTTGTGTTATCCTTTGGTTATTTCCGAATGCATGAACGTACTTTTATTAGTTAGGGTTATGTTCCCTGTATGGTTGTAATAATTATAGTACAATAATGTAATATCACTTTTTATTGTAATAATTATACTAATAATTATAGTACAATAAAGTAATCGTTACCTAATTAATAATTTTCATCTTTTCTTTATACGACAAGAGTCATTTAAGTAATGATTAATTTCATTTTCTTTACTAAGTAATAATTTCAATGTTGATTTTATTATTTTTTATGTTTTTAATTATTTATATCAATATAAATTAATTATAAATATATAAATTAAAATTATTTATTTTATGAACTAAAAATGTTATTTTTAAATAAATGTTTAGGTATTAATTCTTTTTAAGATGTACTCATTATATTTCAAATGATAAATTTTAAACATTATTTTTAATTTTGAATGTTTCTATTATTTTGAACTTAGGTAATGATATAATCGTTATAATTTTCATATGAATAATGAATATTGCATATATTGTAGCATTTTTACTTTATCAATGTTACCGTTAATACAATTTGTTTTAACCATAAACAAACAAATTGATCAATGTTCCAATTAAACAATATAGTAAACCAAAATAATGAAATTATTTGTTTTAACAATAAACAAATTGATCAATGTTCCAAATAAACAATATAGTAAAGATAAATAATGAAATGCAAATAAATTAGAGAATAACAACATATAAATTAAAAACAATATAGTAAACAAAAATAATAAAATGCAAATAAATTAAAGAATAACAACATATAAATTAAAGAAGCAATCATTTCTTCTTAAATCATGTTGACATTTTAAATCTAAAAAATGTAATAATAATGGATGAAAAATTTTAAAAAAAATTTTAAAGTACTATTTTCAAAAGAGTAAAAATTCATATAAAATAGAATAAAAAATTAAATCCAAAAAGTACAATTAATGGATGAAAAATTTTAAAGTACTATTTTAAAAGAATGAAAACTCATATAAAAAGAATAAAAACAAATCATAATTGTTCCAACTAAAAATCAAAGACTGTAGATATTACAAAACACTTTGTTTAATAAATTAAAAGTTCAATATGTTATCTAAATTAGACGAACTTCAACGAATATATTTAGTGTTCAGATGTTGCCGTCACCAAATAATCTTTTGTTAATATGAATAAATTATATATTTTTTAATATAAATAAATTATATAATTCATGTATGATTAAAGTTTGTAACTTGATATTTTCCGTCTTCTATAATGCTTTGAACTATTCTTAGAGACGGTCAAAGACGTGAGATTAGGGTTTGAGAGATTAAAAGAAAAATAATGAAAGAGTAAATAAAACAAGGATTGTAGACATTAAAAAACACATTAAATTAAAATAAATCTAATAAATCTGAAAAAGAATATATCAACTTAATATATAATGACTTATATTGAAATGTAGTTCATATTTTAAAAGAAAAAGTTGTAGTAACAAATTTGTAAAAGTTCAAAAAATTCAAAAGTTTTGAATGATACTGATCAGTGATTTAAAACAATATAAAAAATTATTACCACTAACGGAGTTGTAAAAGGCACATGTTTTGGTGTCAAAGATGATAAGAATCCTAATAATGAATTACCAAGCTGTTTTACGTTTGAAAATGAAATTAAGTAAAAGGAAATATTGATGTTGATTACCAAGATGTGGAATATCAATATCATCTACACGGTACAACTTTATCTAGCAATCAACCAGAGTCTTCTGCTCAAGTCCAAAATTTAGAAACTTCAACATGTATTCCCCTTTAGACTTCATCATTATGCATGTTCTTTAATAAGTATTTAGGAAGTCATAAGAATATAAAAGAATCACGATTGTTCCAACAATCAAAACAAAAATTGCACACATTGCAAAACATATTAAATTAAAATATAGCCAACAAATATGCAAAATTGTATCATCTTCATAGAACGACCTTTATCCAAATGTCCACATTTTAAAAGAAAAAAAATACAGGAACAACTTTGTAAAAGTTTTGAATGGTACTTACTAGTTATTTAAAACAGTATCAAATAGTATTACCATTGACAGAGTTGTAAAAGGCACATGTTTGGGTGGCGAAGATGGCAAGAATCCTAATAATGAATTATCAAGTTGTTTTTACCTTTGAAAATGAAATTAAGTAAAAATATATCAATGTTGATTACCAAGTTGTCAATATACCTACACAATAGCATTGGTGGTACAACTGCATACAACAATCAGCCATAATTTTCCGCTCAAGTCCACGGTTTAGAAACTATAGCATATATTTCCCTTTGAACTTCATCAATATAAATGATAAGTATTTAGGAACACTATAAAAATCGCAAAATTTCATTCAGATGAAAATTCATAATACAAATTCATATTTATATATAAAATCAATATTACTTATGAATTTTTACATGCAAATTCATATCTTTATGTATTATCATTAATATTATTATTAATAATATTCTTAATATAATAATATTATTATTATAATAAATATTATTAATAATATCACTATTATTATTATTATTAGTATTAATATTACTAACATTATTATCATTATTATTACTATTGACATTATTTTTATTATTAATATTATTGATGTTATTATATTATTGTTAATGTTAATATTATTGTTATTGTTATTATTATTATTAATAATAAAAATATTATTATTATAATTAATTTTAATAATATTATTATTATTGATATTACAATTATTATTAATGTTGATATTACTATTATTATTATTATTAATTCCAGAAATCATAATAGCAATAATAATAATAACAATAGTTATAATAAAAATATTAATTATTACAACAAACTTGATTTGGTTAAAGTTAATATTATTATTATTAATGTTAATATTATTATTATTATTATTATTAATTACAGAAATCATAATAACAATAGTTATAACAAGAATATTGACTTTGACAACGAACTTGATCTGGTCGAGTGATAAGTTGAGTTCTATATTGTCAATAATATAAATAAAACTAATAATAATAAGAAATAGTAAGAAAATTGAGAAAATACTTCAAATGTAAAATGGTTATTATATGTAATTTCAATTTTTTTTATAGTAAAAGTTAGCTTGCAAGAAAAAATATATAACAAAATAGTATGCTACAATTTAAACAATAGTTATATCTTATATGTCATTTATTTTAAAGATTTAGAAATATTTCTTTGTACACAACATTTTAGTTGTGTTTGTTACATTTTGTCTTCATCCAAAATAAGTATTTTTAATCATTTCTTTGTTTTCACTCTAGAAACAACAACATAGAGTTGGCTATGTGTGAAAATTAGACGCAGAAGTTATAATCCAACTTTTGAAAGTGATTGACCTTGGCTCTTATTGATTGTCATTGTAAAATATAGAGATATTGAAATTTGTCTTCTTTGAAACTTGAAAGACAATCCTGAATCACAAGGTACCAAATTCATTCTTGGGATAAATACCTTTTCACCAATTTTTTTTGTAATGAATGTAACATAAATAACATTTTTAGTCATATCATTAACTTGCAACATTGTCTTATTACAAAGATCATTTGCTTGATCAATAGTTCTCAAAAGTATAATAGGTACACATAGTTTTAACTTAATTCAGTGATTTAGTATTCCTGAACATTTGATCAATAGTTCTCAAAAGTATAATAGGTACACATAGTTTTAACTTAATTCAGTGATTTAGTATTCCTGAACATTTGATCTCAGTTAAGAAATCAAATGTGAATCATTCACTTTGAATTTCTTGGTGTTCATCCAATTGACAAGGTGTATTAGAACTCAAACATGTTTTCTCTTCACCATCTATTAAAGATTAAATTAAACCATTAACTTGTTTCTACAACTTCAATTGTGGGACAAAGTATTGCTCCATCATCAAAAAATGTCACAGACATCATATTTTTAACAAAATTTGAGAATGCACAAACTGAACCAATGGCAACAAAGGTCACCTAGTGTTTTCAATTAAGAGATCTTATAGTATATGAACAATGCCCTTACCATTTTCATTTAAACCTATTTTTGAATCTCTATTTTTCAGATTCCGATGAGAAAATTCACTACAAGAAATTTTGTCATTATCTATGGCCGAATTCGTATATAACATTGAAAATCCGTATGCAATTTGAATTTACATACGGACAAAAATCAGTATGTAAAATCATCGTAGGTAAGACTTACATACATATTTCAAACTCCATACGGATAAATCAGTATGTAATATCCATATATACATACAGATAAATTCGTATGTAATATTCGTATATAACTATATTCGAATTTGGTCCATATGTAGTTACATATGGATCTGGTTGGTATGTAATTAATTTGTTTTTCAATTTCCAGAATCAATTTTATTTGTTCGATTTGTTTGTTCATACCTCATAGCACCTAAAGAGATGATTCCATAACATCTAAGCAATAATCCTTATCATTAATGAATTAAATAGAAAGATGAAAAGTATTATATTTCATAAATACATAACAAAACAATTAAATCTGAGTATTGCACCTTATAATAAAAGTAATTACAACACAATCACAAAATGACAATATCTTAACATATGTCTCAGTTAAATATCAATACTATTTATATAAACTAAAAGTACTATAATGATTATGCAAATTATGTTTATCTCTTTGTGGTTCTTCATCACGTTGCTGCTACTCATGGGCTTGTTCTTCATTTTGTTGCTGTAGATTTTATGGGTGACAATTAGCTTGGTGAAAAATATTTTGGGTAGGTACTAGAGGACTGCACCAATGAATTCCTGGATAGACTGGAATTGGGAGCTCATCTGACGAATTTGGTCTTCACTAGTGGATAATCGCTCTCTCAATTGATAGTTTTAACTAGCAAGTGGGAGCTCATCTGACGTGTTTTTAAAGCCCAACAGTGCATGTTTTGGCACAAGACTTCAAATTGAATTACGTTTCCACTGATTTTGAAAAGATTTAGAGAAAGTTTCTTGGGGAAGATAAGTGTTTTCCTTGGTGCCTTTGATTGTGTTTGGCTGGTGCATTTGTGAATTTTCAAATTGTATTGTGTTCGTGGATAGTTTCTTGATTGGGTATTGCTTAATAAGTGTGATTAGGCATTGAAATTGGGAGAAACTTGTAATTCAATTGTTGTGTTTGTATTCAAATCTGCAGTGGTGTACTGCATATGCATTGTGTGCATCTTATGTGGCGGGGTATTGCATAAGGGGGTAGAAGACAATCTTGTAAGGTTCAATATTGGGTCTTGTGTGATTTGATTGTAAACTTTAATTGAATTAGTGGAAATCCTTGCTAGTGGTTGCAAGGGATTGGACGTAGCCCAAGTGGTTGGGTGAACCAGTATAAAAATATTTGTGTGATCTTCTTCTCCATTACTCTTTTTAATTTTCGTACTACATTTGTGTCAATTTCAATTTTGCTACCAATAACAACCTGTTAAAATTGAAGAACAACCTGTTGAATTCTGGACAGATTAAAAATACTAATTCTGGTTGTGTTTTGTAGATTAAAAATTTTTATTTCAATACTACTAATTTGAGCATGCTAAAACAAATTCAATTAAACAATGAGCAAGCAATTGATTTAGAGCATACAATACCACTAAGAACAGGGAAATTCAGTGCACAGTATACGTAAGCAATGAGCACCACTATGCTGAATCAATAATACCAGTTTAAAGTCCAAGTTGAAATTCAGCAGAAGAATTATCACTCAAATTCAATAAATCCAACTTGCCAAGTCACACCAATTAAGAAACAAGACTAATTGTGTTGTAAGATACTGAAATTTATCAAAAAAGAATAGCTTTTGATCAATTAAAACACAACCAAAATTAGTATTGTAAATTTGTCCAAAATTTAACAGGTTGTTCTAGGTAGCAGAATTGAAATTGACACAAATGCAGTACGAAAATTAAAAAGAGTAAGGGAGAAGAAAATCACACAGATATTCTTATACTGATTCACCGAACCACTTGGGCTATGTCCAGTCCCTTGCAACCACTAGCAAGGATTTCCACTAGTTCAATTAAAGTTTACAATCAAATCACACAAGACCCAATCTTGAACCCTACAAGATTGTCTTCTACCCCCTTGTGCACTTCGTCACCACACAAGATGCACACACACAATGCAAATGCAGTACATCACTGCAGATTTGAATGTAAACACAGCAATACAACAATTGAATTACAAGTTTCTCCCAATTGTAATGCCTAATCACACTTATTAAGCAATACACAATCAAGAAACTACCCAAGAACACAATATAATTCGAAAATTCACAAATGCAGCAGCCAAACACAATCAAAGACATCAAGGAAGAACACTTATCTTCCCAAGAATGCAGCTGCCACGCAAATCCATTAAATCCAAGTAAAGCTCTTCTTCAAGTGTGAGAAATTTTGATAAGTTTTGAAAACAATTGCAATTCTTTCTCATAGTAGGTTTTCTCTCCAAGAAACTCTCTCCAAATCTTTTCAAAATCAGTGAAAACCTAATTCAATTTGAAGTCCTGTGCCAAAACATGCACTGTCGGGCTTTAAAAACGCGTCAGCCCAAAACTGTAAAAAATTTATCAAGTTGAATTTGAAATTTAACATGTTAAATTTGGGTCTGCATCACTTATTTTTCTAAAACGTTTTAAAATGATATTTTTACTTAAACTTGAGTAAGAGCAATGCAAGCTATTGATAGATTGACACAAACTAATGCATGAGAGAACTAAACCAAGTAAGAACTACCCCAAACTTAGAATCTTGTGTCTTCAAGGAATTTCTTCATCAAATTAACACTTTTTGGAGGATCTTCACTAGCTCCAACAATCTCTCCCAATTTGATGAAGATAATTCTTGTGGTTTGGTGGTTGATGCATTAGTCATGCTCATGCTTTCTTCTTCCCTATACTATAAGCCCTGCAAAACTTTTAAACACAATTTTCACAACATACCATAACTGTTGTAAAATTTAGTAGGTTAAAAATAGAAAATAACATGTTAAAAACATAACCAGTAGTTCAGCAGTTCAGTGCAGTAGTTTTAGTTCAATGCAACAGTTTAGGGAAAACACGTAAAAGTATCAATTAAGGTTACAAACCACACATATTTCTTCCTCAATTGAGTTCATCAAGTTGGGAAGAGAATAAAAAACAACAAGAAAAGAAAAACAAGCACACCAAGAGTTCATTATGAAAATGAAGCAAGTAATATGATGCATGATGCAGCAGATTAGAGGTTGAAGTTGTTCAGGGTGTCATGAATATCATCAATCTGCTGGTGCAGCTGTGTGAAATGTATATAACACATTATTCATGATAAGCTCTTTGTTCCTGTCATGTTACCCATCCTAGAAATCATCAACCTCCCAAAACTGGACATTGGCTCCTGTTGTGGTACTAGAGGCACTAATGGAATCATAGGTCCTGCTGTATGTTTAGGATTTTCTGCATCTTCTTGGCCAACCACTCCACTGGATCCGGCTCCTTCAGCATCTCCTCCCTTGTATGTCCAAGTTCCATTCACTTTTTGGAGACCAATTCAGTTTAGCATGGATTGGTTGATCTCACTTGTAGCTTTCAAATTTTCAGCATATTCATCTACCAAGTCCACTTCAAAAAATTCTAACATTATTGAGATTAGAATAACATATGACAACTTGGAATCATTTAATTTTTGTGCTTTGAACATGTGATCCTTCATTGTGAACACCCAAGCAACCTTCACCTTATTTACCAAGCAATAGAGCAACATCAAGTCTTCTTCCGTGAGGGTAGCATGGTTGCTGCTCCTAGGTGTAAGAATCCACACAATTAGCAATTTTAAGATCCTTGGAGTTATTGCTAACTTCCCAACTCCAAAGGATTTCACCTCTTAATTCAGATTCCTCATGCATGTCTTGAAGAATTGAGTCTTGTTGAAGTTTTCTAAAGTTTTCCTTTCAATCTGTTGGCCCTCATGCCTTAATCCAATGATGGAAAACCACTCCTTTGGTGTGATCAACATGTCCACACCTTTCACATGAGTGCACATGTTTTGGCCATCAAATTGAAGATTTGTATAAAACATCTTCACAAGATCAGGATAGATGCACCCATTCATTCCAAGAAATTTTCTCAGTTTTCGATGATTGAGGATGCCAATGATCTCATTCAGCTGTTGCTCCTTCAGCCACTTTGAAGTTACAAACTTTGGTGTTATTAGGCTCTTTCGGTTGTAGCTGTGAATATAGGTTTGCATCTGCTCAGCATCTCCATTGAACCAGCTTTCTAGGTGATCCTGATCTTCCTCTTCTTGGCTTGAGGATGAGGTCCTGCTTCGTTTTGTGGGTGTGAAGGATGACATGGCTGCTGTCTTTGGGAGAAAATTATACAGAATGACAAGCAAGTTTATGGTTTATGCAATATGCAAGTGTTATATGATGCCACGATTTTGTTTCAGTTTTAAAAGCAAAATTGTATGATACTCTGTGGCATGTGAGGATGACACAACCCATGTGCATGTTAAACAAAATAACCAATTTTTCAAACCTGCCCAGTCAAGCTTCCAATTCCTGCAGAATCTAAATCCTGTAGAATGCTTTTTGACCCTTTCAACCAATTCTGTCCAGCTGTGCTTTGAATTGTCTCAATTGGTCATTCCCAATGGGTGTCACGGGTTCTAAGGCATTGTGTATATCCTATTGGATCTATGGGTCTCACTGCAGATCTATGGGTCTCAAGCCTATTTTTGCAATTTATTCACTAAAAACAGCAAGCTGTCAACTTTGCATTACTGGATTCAATAGGTTAAATTCGCTGGCAACATGTTAAAATTGTTGAAATTCAATTAATTAATAAACTGACAGAAAAAAAAAACATGTTAATTTTGACGATAACATGTTAAAAGCTACTAGAATACATGCTGCAGCAGATTTTCAGGAGGTTATTAAATAAACAGCAGATTAAAATTTTCAATTTCAATATTACTAGTTTGAGCATGCTAAAACAGTTTCAATGCATAAAATTATTCAATAACACTCAAAAGCATATAATTAGAGAAGCAATATCAATTTAACACATTTGAAACATCTAAGATACCCAATTCAGTTCTTAGAAGATTAAACCTATCTCTTGCCAATGGTTTTGTGAAGAAATCAACAAGTTGCTTATCTGTTTCAATGAACTGCACTTCACAATCTCCATTGCTTACATGGTCATGAATGAAATGATGCCGAATCTCAATGTGTTTTGTCCTAGAGTGCTGCACAGGATTTTTAGTTAGGTTAATAGCACTTGTATTATCACACTTAAGAGGTATTTTAGAAAGACTTAGGCCAAAGTCACTTAGCTGTTGTTTGAGCCACAGTATTTGTGCATAACAACTCCCAACTGCTATATACTCCACTTCGGCTATTGAAAGGGCAACACAAGCTTGCTTTTTGCTATGCCATGAAATCAAGCTAGCACCTAGTAGATGATACGTCCCACTGGTACTCTTGCGATCTAGCTTACATTCGACAAAGTCTAGTCTGAATAGTCTGTCAAGCTCAATGAGGCTCTTTTAGGATACCACAATCCCACATTGATTGTCCCTTTCAAGTACATCAAGATCCTCTTCCTAACTTTAAAGTGTGATTCCTTTGGGTTAGATTGAAACCTGACAGACATACAAATACCAAACATGATATCAAGATGACTAGCTGTTAGATATAACAATGAAACAATTAACCCTCTATATTTTTTCTGATCTACAGAAGAAACTCTCTTCTCATCCAAGTCAAGGTAGCAACTAGTATATATTGGTATTGAAGCTTCCTTGCATTTGTCCATCTCAAATTTCTTCAGAAGCTCTTTGCAATACTTAGATTGACACAAAAATGTCCCATGCTCCATCTGTTTCACTTGTAATCCAAGGAAGAAGTTTAATTCCCCATCATGGACATTTCAAACTCCCCTTGCATAGCTAACACAAACTCTTGACAAAGATTTTCATTAGTAGACCCAAAAATGATATCATCAACATAGACATGTACTAAAATAATATCAGAATTAAGCTTCCTAATGAAAAGAGTTTTATCAACTTTCCCTTTTTCATAGTCTTGAGAGGTTAGGAAGTTGCTCAATCTTTCATACCACTGCCTTGGGGCCTGCTTCAAACCATAAAGAGCTTTAACAATATTTTTAAAGGTTCTGGATCACAGCGTTCACAATCTATCGCCTGCTTTTACTGTATGAAAAAGGGTCACTCTGTTAGAAACTGTAGGATTAGGAAATTTAGTGTGCCAAAAGGAATAGTTAGGTGGGTGCCTAAAAGCACATCTAACACTGCTGGACCCAAGTTTAACGGGGTACCAAATCCTTGAACTCAATCTGTTTTGCAAGAACAGTCAACATCCAATAAACTAATATGGTATCTGGACAATGGATGCTCAAAGTATATGACAGCAGAGGCTTCACAATTGATTAACTTGAAATGGAAACCAGCAGGATTTGTCACCTATGGAGACAATAATCGAGGAAGGATCCTTGGTGTTGGTGATATAAGAAGCGAGAATAAGGTGATCATAAAGGATGTGTTACTGGTAGAAGGTCTGAAACATAGTCTGCTGAGTATCAGTCAATTGTGTGATTGTGGATACAAGATCACATTTGAACCAGAGCAATGCATTATAGCAGACTTAGAATCTACTGAAACAATTCTTGTAGGTAAAAGAGTAAGTAATGTTGATATGCTTAAGGTCTCAAGCATCATCCCTAGTATGAACTGTTTGCTATCCTGAGATGATGAATCTTGGTTATGGCATAGGAGACTTACACACATACATATGCATCATCTAAATAGGATTGCATCTAAGGATCTGGTGATTCGTCTTCTTAAGCTTAAGTTTGAGAGAAACAAACTGTGTGAAGCATGCCAAACGGGTAAGCAAACTAAAAGCTCTTTTGAACCGACTAATGTTGTTTTAACAACTAGACCACTTGAGCTGCTTCACATGGATTTATTTGGTCCCTCAAGAACTAAAAGCCTAGGTGGTAATTACTATGGTCTAGTAATTGTAGATGATTACTCACGATTTACATGGACTATATTCATTGCCACAAAAGATAATACTTATCTTGCTTTTAAGAAATTTGCCAAGGTGATTCAAAATGAGAAAGGATGTAGAATTTCTACTATTAAATCAGATCATGGGGTCAAATTTCAAAATGAAAGATTTAATAAATTCAGTGAGAAGTAAGGAATCAAGCACAACTTTTCTACACCAAGAACTCCACAGCAGAATGGAGTAGTGGAAAGGAAGAATAAGTCATTAGAAGAATTGGCCTGAACGCTGCTGAATGCAACACATTTGCCTAAATACTTCTGGGCTGATGCAGTTAGTACAACATGCTATGTATTGAATAGAGTACTCATTCGGCCAATCATGAAGAAGACCTCCTACGAGTTATTTAAAGGTAGAAAGCCTAACATCTCTCATTTAAAAGTGTTTGGATGTAAATGTTTTATTTTAAATAATGGAAAAGACAACTTGGGCAAATTTGACTCAAAAGCGGATGAGGGTATCTTTCTTGGTTATGCACTGCATAGTCATGCATATAGAGTGTATAATAGGAGAAGCATGGTTGTAGAAGAATCCATGCATGTTGCATTTGATGAAACTAGCCATAAGGTGCAGGAAAGCATTAAGATTAATGCAGACAATGATGAACCAGTAAATCAGAAGATTGTTACAAATCAACTGGTTAAATCAGAAAAAAGGCAATCAATCGGATGAAGTTCAATCGATTGAACCACAAGATCAACCGATTGAATCTCGTACTGGAGCAGCAACAACGAGTACTGGACTGCCTAGAGAATGGAGGGTTCCTAAGAATCTATCACTGGACAATATCATTGGTCAGGTACAGAAAGGAGTAACTACTAGAAGATCCATAAACCATTTCTGTGAACATATGACCTTTGTGTCACAAGTTGAACCCAAGTCAATGAGTGAAGCTCTAGAAGATAGCAACTGGATAAATGTCATGCATAAGGAACTGAACCAGTTTGCTAGACATGAGGTCTGGACACTTGTTCCTAGATCAAAGGAGATGAATGTGATTGCAACCAAGTGGGTTTTCAAGAACAAGATAGATGAACAAGGTGTCATTGTGAGGAACAAGGCGCGGCTTGTGGCAAAAAGATATAACCAGGAAGAAGGCATCGATTTTGGTGAAACCTATGCACCAGTAGCTAGATTGGAAGCAGTTAGATTGCTACTAGCATATGCTTGCATGAAGGGATTCATATTACATCAAATGGATGTGAAAAGCGCCTTCTTGATCGGGTACATTGATGAAGAGGTCTATGTGAGTCAACCCCCTGGAATTGAAGATCACAATAATCCAGATTACGTTTTCAAGCTCAAGAAGGCCTTGTATGGGTTAAAGTAAGCCCCTCGATAGTAGTATGAGAGGTTGAGTAATTTCTTGCTTTCTCAAGGTTGAGAGAGAAAATAGATAAGACCTTATTTATTAAGAATTCATGCAATGATATAATACTTGTTCAAGTGTATGTTGATGACATTATTTTTTATTCAACTAATGAAAGTTTACGTGAGTAGTTTGTGACTACTATGCAAGGAGAATTTGAGATGTCCATGATGGGGGAGCTCAATTTCTTCCTAGGTTTGCAGGTTAAACAAGTTGAACATGGCATATTTCTTTGTCAAACAAAGTATTGCAGGGAATTATTGAAGAATTTTAATATGAAAAACTACAAGGAAGCTTCCACACCTATACCCACTGGATGCTATTTAGATGTTGACAAAACTGGAGTTGATGTGGATCAGACTAAGTTCAGACAATTGATTGGATTACTTTTGTATCTGACAGCAAGTAGACTAGACATCATGTTCAATATCTGTTTATGCGCCAGATTTCAAGCTAAACCAAAGGAATCACACTATGTGGCTGCCAAAAGAATTTTGAAGTATCTAAATGGAACTACTGAAGTTGATCTATGGTATCCAAGTTAAGTATCTTTAAATCTTGTTGGATATTCTGATTCTGACTTTGTAAGTTGTAAAGTAGATAGGAAGAGCACTGGTGGAACATGTCACTTGCTGAGATCCAGTTTGATATCTTGGCACAGCAAGAAGCAAGCCTGTGTTACATTGTCTACAGCTGAAGCATAATACATAGCCGCTGGAAGCTGTTGTGCTCAAACCATCTGGTTAAAATATCAGCTAAGTGATTTTGGACTTAATCTTTCTAAAATTCAGTTATTCTGTGATAATACAAGTGTAATTAACTTGACTAAAAATCCAGTTCAACACTCTCGAACCAACCAAACATAATTAATGGTGATTGCGAAATTCAATTTGTTGATTCTAAAAATCAGCTTACAGATTTATTCACAAAGCCCCTGAACAAAGAAAGATTTAATTTTCTCAAAATGAGTTGGGCATTATTGATTTCAAAAATGTGAATTAATTCTGAAAGTAGTTTACTGACTGGAATGTGTCTCAGTTAATTGAGAATCAATATATTGAGCAGAAACTACTATAGCTGTTTGATTGATGTGCAGACAAAATCTGTGTGTATTACTGCACCAGAAGAGATGTTTCTTGGGAAGGCAATGGTATCTGGACAGTTGAGATGCAGTACAGTGAAGAATAAGTTCATGAAAAGGATCAAGAATCAATTCAGAACTGATCAATTGTAGTCAATAGAATCAACAAAGTATTGGAATCATTGTAGCTAGAGAATATAGACAAGGCTGTAACTTGCCCCTGGTCAAGGAACACAGACTGGTAAATGTTCAACAACATGTGACACACCTGCATGAGGGACGAGCATGCTTAAAAAGAAGAATATTCACAGTGCCACATGTCACTTATTAGTTCGTGGTCGATTGGTCAAAAAGCAGTTCATAATGGAGATAAGTACAATCAGTCTGTTACTGTGTAACAAAATATATGCATGCATTTGTTGTTTTCTGCAGTGTTCAGTATTTTGTTTGTATGTGCACTAGAGTTTCTTTAAATTGGAATAGGTTCTGCATTCACTTGCACACACCTTACACTACTCATATTGTGTGAACACTAACTCTCTTGAACCCATTGAGCATTTTGTCTTACCTTCAACCAAACCATGGCCTCCTCCTCCGCCTCTAGAAAGAGAACAAAGAAAGCTGTGGTGAAACAAGTTGAACAACATGAATTCGATGACAACAACGAGTCTGGCTTCCTTGTTAGATGGTTCGATGGCAACATGGAGAGCATCAATGAGTATCACAGGGACTTTACCCGAAAAGCTTTGGTCAACCCAATATTCCTAAGGATGGAGTTCCTTAAAAATGAAAATCTGAATCAAGTGGTTGATCTCCTCAAGTTCCAAAAGCTTGAGCGTTTTGTCAAGCTGTCAGGGAATATCTATCCGGACTTGGTGAAGGTATTCCTTACCAATATGTGGATAGATGATGGAGTCATTTATTCACAAGTGAAAGGCGTGGACATGGCTATCACGGATGAAGTATGGCTCTTGAGGGCTGGCCTAAGGGATGCTGGAACAATTGTGAGCAGAGCAAACATGGCAGACCTGGGTGGATTTGACAAGGCCCAGTTCTTCAAGGCATGTATAAGGAACCCCAATAGTTTCATAAGGAGCTATTTAGTGGGAGGGCTCTCGGTTATCCTAAGACTGGTGGCTTATATTGTCATCTGGCTACTTACACCTAGAGGATTTAATCATGTTGTGCTTACTGAAGATGACCTGATCCTGAGTACTGCCTGATCAATAAGATAAAGGTAAACTGGGTAAGTGTTATTAAGGAGTAGTTATTCCACATTAGGAAAAAGCTGGAGTTTCGAATTCCTTATGCTATTATGCTCTCTAGCTTTATTGAGTATTATAAGATTAATGTGGAAAATGAGCTTGTTGAAGAGGTCAAAGCTTATAGTGAGATCACTGTGGCCACATTGACCAAAATTGGTTTGAAGAAGGTTAATAAGAATCAGTGGATTTCCAAGGCCAGTGCTGAAGAAGATGAGATGGATGATGCTGGTGCTGGAACAAGCGCAACTGTTGAGCAGTTTACTGGAGAAGATCTGGGGACTAGAGAACAATCTTATTCCAGCTTTGAGCAACTGATGATCAATCAACTGAACAACATTGAATCCAGTCATAGGTCTCATCATGAGTATTGTGAAACCCATTTCCAAAACTTAGAAGAGCGTGTTGATGACATCCAAGGCAAGCTCAGGCAAATGTTCTATGGACCAGATGATTAGTCTGCACACTACATGTTTTGTGTTGATCCCCTTCATTTGATGAATCTAATGGGGGAGAAATAATGTGTTTTGTGTGTGTCTGGTCTGTGTGTTTCATAGTTTGTTGCTTTGCATCTATTTCAGTTTGATTTTACTGAGTTCGTATTGCTAGATATGAGCCAGTACCTACAGCCCTGATCTTGTTATGAGTTTGTTGATGCTTTATGAATTTGTGTTCTATCAATTATGTAATATGTTATGTAAAAAATAGGTTGGACCGAGTTTAAGAGGGTGGGGGGTGAATTGAACTTTAAAAATTTTCGCAAAACTGAAAATTGATTTAAGAATGAGAATGAATTATCTTTATAAAATCAATTAACTGTACAATTTTGTACTGTCCAGTAAACAGATGCTCAAAATACAATTGATTGAATCAAAATGTATCAGAAGATATATACAACGAAATTATTACAGATTCAATCAAACAATTTATTGAACTCTAAGAATCAGAATACAATCAACAAGATGATTAGATTTTAATCCAATTAATTGAAATGATAACAGCAGTTGAATAATAGCTATCAAGAAGAGTAGGGAGAAAAGCAAGAACACAACTTTTATCCTGGTTCACCCTTCCACAAAGGGCTACGTCTAGTCCTTTGCCAAACCAACAAAAATTTTCACTAAAATGATTCAAGATCAGTTTTACACCCTTGCTCCCAGCAAGTTACACACTGCTCCCAGCAATAAACCCACCACACTGAACCCTTCAATTGGTGTTACACCAGTATAGTAACCCACTGCACTGCCCAATTACACTCCAGTAATTGAATACAATAAGAACATAATACAGTTCAAGTTAATCAACCACACTATACACAATACAAAATGGATTGAGATCGAGTGTGGAAGACTTAGCTCTAGTCCAGACCAAAGAAGTTGATCCTCACTCAAGTAATGCTCCAAGATTCACGATCTTTATGATTTCTTGTATGTAAATCAACTTGAAAATCGTTTGCACAAAAAGGGCGCTTATGATCTCTTAGGAATTCTCAAAAGTATATTTCAGAAATCTCAAAGTTATGAAAATGATAGAGACAATTCTTTTTTATAGTCAATTCTGATTTAAAACAGCTTAGTTGTCACTGGTTCAATTAATTGAACAAACCATTCAATTGATTGAATTGACCGTTAGTTGACTCAGTCAAAGATTCCAGTAGTAACAGAAATAGCTGTCACATTCAATCGATTGTTTTAATAATTCAATTGATCGAAAAATCTTTTTCAGCAAAAATCAGTTTAGGTTGTTTTTCTCAAAACCATGTTAATATTGATAAAATCATTTTTTTAAAACACATGAATCTTGAGCCTCTTCAAGAGTGATGATTAATATCACTAATGGTTGAGTACCAAGCTCACAAACACATCTATCCAAGCTTAGAGACCTATGACCGAAACCACAACAACTCCAAGTGACTTAAGCATATCTTCTCTTGATCACATCTGGTCCAGTAGGCTCCAACAGGTCTTCCAATCAACCCGTGTTTGGCGTAGTCTAACACTCCATCAAGCTATACTCTTTATTGTCTTCATCAAATCACATGCTTAGCTAGGGTGCTAACAATCTCTCCCATTTTGATGAAGGCAATCTGATGTGTGTTGAGTTTATCAGTCTGAACCTGAAATACTTGTCTTTGCACTTAAACAGTTTATTAGTATCATAAGGTCTAATAGGTTTAGAGCAAAAAATATCAAATCAACTGATTGAACTAAAACACAGTTAATTAAATTTCTTCCTGTACCCATACTCAGTTTGTTCAGATCAAGATGTTTTACTCCTCTATACTTTGATGTCCCTTAAAAGCATATAAAAAGATTAATAACATGAGGCAAACATTTCATTAAATAAGTTGACTCGTAGAGGTCAATCATCATAGCATGTTGCCAAATACATCAAAGGACATATAACATGATTAAGAAAACATCAACAAGCTAGAAACATAACTGAGTTGCAGGTGCTGGCACAAACCCAACAAATATTCAATCAACCCAAGCTTAGTACAAGATTAAGTAGAACTGAACTTAAGCAAACCAAACTGAAACAAATGCAAAACATGAAACACAACAGACTACAACACATACAGGGCAGACACACGAAACACACACAATTACTTCTCCCCCATTGAGTTCATCAAATGGAGGGGATTAACACAAAACATGTAGTGTGCACACTAATCATCTGGCCCATAGAACATTTGCCCCAGCTTGTCTTAGATGTCATCAACACACTTTTCTAGGTTTTGGAAATAGGTTTCACAATACTCATGATGAGACCTTTGACTGGATTCAATGTTGTTCAGTTGATTGATCATCAGTTGCTCAAAGCTGGAGTAAGACTGTTCTCCAGCCCCCAGATCTTCTCCAGTAAACTGCTCAGCAGTTGCGCTTGTTCCAGCACCAGCATCATCCATCTCATCTTCGGAACTGGCCTTGGAAATCCACTGATTCTCATTGACCTTTTTCAAACTAATTTTGTTCAGTGTGGCCACTGTGATCTCACTATAAGCTTTGACCTCTTCAATAAGCTCATTTTCCACATTAATCTCATAATACTCAATAAAGCTATAGAGCATAATAGCATAAGGATTCGAAACTTCAGCTTCTTCCTAATGTGGAATAATTGCTCTTTAATAACACTTACCCAGTTTACCTTTATCTTATTGATCAGGCAGTACTCAGGATCAGGTCATCTTCAGTAAGCACAACATGATTAAATCCTCTAGGTGTAAGTAGCCAGATGACAATATAAGCCACCAGTCTTAGGATAACCGAGAGCCCTCCCACTAAATAGCTCCTTATGAAACTATTGGGGTTCCTCATACATGCCTTGATTGTCAAATCCACCCAGGTCTGCCATGTTTGCTCTGCTCACAATTGTTCCAGCATCCCTTAGGCCAGCTCTCAAGAGCCATACTTCATCCGTGATAGCCATGTCCACGCCTTTCACTTGTGAATAAATGACTCAATCATCTATCCACATATTGGTAAGGAATACCTTCACCAAGTTCGGATAGATATTCCTAGACAGCTTGACAAAACATTCAAGCTTTTGGAACTTGAGGAGATCAGCCACTTGATTCAGATTTTCATTTTTAAGGAACTTCATCCTTAGAAATTTTGGGTTGACCAAAGCTTATTGGCTAAACTCCTTGCGATACTCATTGATGCTCTCTATGTTGCCATCAAACCAACTAGCAAGGAAGCCAGACTCATTATTGTCATCGGATTCATGTTGTTCAACTTGTTTCACCACAACTTTCTTTGTTATCTTTCTGGAGGCAAAGGAGGAGGCCATGGTTTGGTTGAAGGCAAAGACAAAATGCTCAATGGGTTCGAAAAAGTTAGTGTTCACACAATATGAGTAATGTAAGGTGTGTGCAAGTGAATGCAGGACCTATTCCAATTTAAAGAAACTCTAGTGCACAAACAAACAAAAATATTAAACACTGTAGAACAAAACAAATGCATGGCGTAGGTCTAGTAGGCTCCAACAGGTCTTCCAATCAACTCGTGCTTGGCGTAGTCTAACACTCCATCAAGCTATACTCTTTATTGTCTTCATCAAATCACATGCTTAGCTATGGTGCTAACACTTTCTACAATGTTTTCACCATGATCGGTCTAAATCCAATAACAAGGTTTTAAACCATGTTTGTATAGGTGAACCTTGATAATCATGCCCTCCAAAATCCTTGTACAATCACACTTACTACAAAAACATTAAATTCCCCCATCATTTTGATAATAGTCTTGTTCGCAAGCTTTTGTTATAAAGTCTTCAACACCCAATATAAATGACTCTTTCAATACACCTCTTCCTCTATAACACCTATCATACATCCAGGCACAATTTGATGGAATTTGATCCATATTCTGTATTTACAATAATTGACAAAAGTTACTCAATTTTAATTCATACAAATTCATCCATATTCCATATATATTCAAAAATTGGCAGTTTGGGTTTGAACCTTCAACAATATTGGGTGAAACAATCCAAAATGCTTCGTTGGTACCTACCCCATTATTCCCTATAGTCCTTGTCTATCTATATAATAATGTATTATATCCGAATATTTGAAACAGTTTTTTAAGAATAAAATGTTCTTAGAGACTCTATTTTGTGTGTCAACAACCACCAAATTGTTTTTATATTAGGGTAATTTTAAACCACAGTTTTGACTACAAACTCATTCAAAATCTAATTAAACCTTGTCAAATATAACTTCGGTTGTATATTGTATCTTGTATTTTATCTATTTCCATCATTACAGAATAGAAAAATAAATATAACATGAAACTTTCAACTGAAAAATAAATCAACTAAGCATATAAAATTAGACATACAATTAAAAACTAGTAAAATATCATGCGAAAAGTATTTGGTACTGCTTTTGTCTTGAATGTGGAAAGCCAAAATGTACTTTAAATTTTAAGAATTTAAAATCTGAATTAAGCATTGACAAATATGCTAGAACTCGTGTGAACTAGTCTCCCCCATTCTATTTTGCTATATGTTCTGTGTCATGAAATAAACATATTAAAAGAAATTAAATTCCACAAAATTTTCAATACTTTTTAAAATATATTTTTAGTCCATCAAATATTTATCATCAAGAAATGTTGTTGAAAAATAAATAGTTTAATTTTTTTTTACAGATATCAATCATCAAGTTGGTCAAGCTTACAAAAGTGGTCTTAGATTAAATAGACATTTGAGGTACAGTTGCAGTATATTGGAATCTGGATTTTCATTACTTAACTTAAATTGTGATGTTAGTGGAAGATATTAAAACTAATGTATGTAAGTGAGGGATAACCCTCACCTCCGGAGTCAGTATTTTGGGTTGATTTAAATTGAAACTCAAATTTAAGGACATGTCATTTTGGGTACAAATTTTATATTGTTCGAAACTGATGGTGCAAAGTGTTGCACTAAAAATCTAGGTTCATGATTTTCTTGATTCACGACTACTATTTATACTTATGAAATTGTCTTTGTATTTACTCTTAATTACAGCTAACTCTGAAATCTGTATATGTGAAATCTGCTTAGTGTTTTCTTACTGAAGCAATTCATCAAATCTCCAGCCCTTAATTGTAATGTTCAAAAATTTAATAAGATCCTCTACCACGATCCATATTAGGCATAAGGATTTATCCTCTTAAGCAATATCATTGTGACACCAAACAACAAATTCTGGTGAAAGCGGCATTGGATTTTTGAACAATTTGATTGCAGAATCATCAAAGATAACGTTGGAAGGGAGGAAAGACAAAAATGAAATCAGAAGCATAAAAGAGAGTGCTATTCTAAAACAACCAACAAAAGAAAATAGCCTATGTAAGGTGTGTCATCTAGTGTCTGCAGAGAACTTAGTGAAAGATCATGAAACATGCTTTGGAGTTCAAATTGATTAAAGCTGAATGCACTGCCATATGATTAAATTATTAAATTGATCACTTTGGAGTTCAATTGATTAAAGCTAAATGCACTGCCATATGATTGTGTTAGGAATCAAACTTATCCTACTTTGATACTGTCCTTACAATACACCACAAATTAACATAAAAACAACTTACAAAGTAAATACTTCTAACAAGAAATATACCTCAAAATGATACAGTAACAGGAACAAACCAGCAAACACTTCAACCACAGATGCTTGACTTAGCTAATCCTGTTCAATGTCATTAAAAAGAAAATACATGAAAAACGAATGCCAAGTAAAGGAGTCACTTTCACGGGTATCCAAAAATAATATAGGATATCTCTTCTTAACTTATTCTTTCATCTAAAATCTCAAGGATTGATAGTTATAGTTAATAAAGCAAGTTCTTCTCTAAAGTTTAATGACTTACTTTTTTTGCCTTAGCTACTGGTGCGAAACATGAGAAAGATTCTGCGATTCAGTCTTTAATAAAATAGACTATTCTTAGTGTTTTTATTAAGAAGTAGTCGATATGTTATAAGTTTTAACTTAGAGGGAGGACCAAGGGATGAAAGAGGCATCATGGTGAACGTCAATCTATCTAAATCACAAAAAACATCGCCTTAACCATGCAACCTAAAAAGATAATTTATTCACTTATCATTCTTGTTATTTGATTTAGAGTGCAAATAATCACAAAAAATAAGTAAATCTAAACATATTACAAATCGTACTTTGTGCTTCACTTAGAAAGAGGTGTTGCACCAACCATACTCAAGGTAAAATGTTAATTAGTATGGGTAAATTTTTTTATAAATATGACTTCAACTTCGTATTTTACGGTAAAGTAAAGTCGAGTTTGTCAATAATAATTTTTGTGTTAATGACAAGCAACAACTGAAACACGACTTTCATTAATGTAACTCGAAATTCTTTTTCTTTCATTTAAAATAATTGGTTGCCTAAGTTGTCATAAACGTTCAAGAATCTTAATGAATCCTATAGATTCGAAATTCGTATTGCCAACTCTCTTGCATAAATAAGCTATGTGCTTTTACTTGGCCTGTAAATTATGGTGAAAAAATAAAGCCTGTAAATTAAGGTGAAAAAATAAAGCTCAGTGAGTTACCACAGAAAACGAAGTGAATGAAACATGAATATTTGAGAGGAAAAACATATGCAGTGAGCAAAAAATTACCTACGCTATGCTACGGTTCATACATAGATAAAGAGGGTACAGTGGATGGAGGCTGACACTACCCTTCTTAGTTTGGGAGAAACAAATACAGCGTTTTTAAAATTAGTGATTTTAAATATTTGAAACCTACAAAGAACACTTACAAATTTCATGCATTTGGATAAAATCGTTCAATTTACTATAAACACACTTAGAAGCAAAAACAATGATTAAGACATAGGTTGATGTCGTTACCTTTCACTAGAAGCTTTCACTTTTTCAATTGAACTTCAATTTGTGCTTACGAACCCAACCCAACACTCCATGTATAGAAGCATGGCTTGATTTGAGGTTAGGGTATGGTTTGAATTAGGTTCTGGCGAGCTTGTTTCCGTGCTTAGGTTAGGAGTGATTTGGAGTTAATGTAATGACTGTAACGAAGGAACGAGATGAAGGAACAGGATGAAGACGAGACAATGACGATGGAAGGAAAATTTAAATAATGGAAGATTTAGACAGTAAAAGACGAGACGATTTTAGGATTTTGGAATGATAGCTACGAGGAGCATAGTCATCACAATGCAACTTAGTTTTCTATTTCTGATTTCACTGAGATTTGAATTTCCTTAAAAGTTATTTTTAAAATCCATCCGTAAATCAATAAAAAACCCATGCCTTAAATTCCCAACTAATTTGAAAACCATTAAATACGGAAAAATCCTTCTGAAATTTTCTCACCATATCAGGCTAAAATTATGTACAAAAGATACTTATGAAATTTCCAGTTCACCGTTACGTATGAAAAAAAATCCGTATGTAACGAGATTTTATATACGGATTAAAATCTATATGTAAAATCTGTATGTAACACAAACTTTATCTACAGAACAAAATCCATATATATTAATCTGTATATAAAACTAAAATTTCTTATAGTGATTCTTTTATATTTGTGACACTTTCAATACATGTGGCAATATTTAGTCTCATTCTGTGAAAATTTTAAAACCTTGCAATTTGGCTATAGATCATAACAGTATATTATTAACTTCACTACATATATGCATCCTTTCTTTATAGTAGGCAAGATATCACTCTCATAACAACAACTTTACCAACAAATAGGTTTTTACTATTTTCTTCATCTTCAAATTTCAAAATATTTCTTAAAGTTCTATCAAAAACTTTAAAACATAATTTATTCATCATCGGTGCTTCATCCTATATAATCAATTTGGTTTCAATAAAAAAACCTAACACGAAAACTTTCTTGAATTTTGTTGCAGGTTGATTCCCCATCGTGTGCAAAACCTAGAGTGTGTTGTCTTTCTTCTAAGAAATAAAAAAGAAGTTATCTCACTTGAATTTACATAACAATCATTCCCGTAAATCTAAGAGGACATGACAATATTCTCCACATAAATATTTTTCCCATACCACAATAATCATATAGAAAAAAGAATACCCTTTGTTGTAAAAGAATTACTGACATGATGTTTCCACGTACAAGTAGTTGTTAAATATTGAGGGATTGCAACACTGAGGCATGTTTTGTCATATCTTCTTTATCATAGTTTGACTCGTTAATAGTAAACTATTTTGAAAGTGATGAATTTGAAAGATATGGTTGTAGAAGAGAAACAAAATCTTTTAGAAATCTACCATTTGACAACAATAATTGTCCAATTTCTAAAAGACAAAAATCATGTAGTTTAGCATCCGCAATTAAAAGACCTTCAAAAGAAGAAATTCATCATATAAACATCAATTAATATTCTTAAATTTTTAAAATTAATAAATATAATACTTGAAAAATTATTTTGACTCCTTCTTTGGTATAAGATTTTATCTGAAAGTAATTTTTAAGTAGAACTCCAAACTACATCAGGTTTGGACATGATATTCATGACCAATAATGTAATAAATAACCTTTTAAGTTGAGTTCCAGAAGTTAGTTGTTGGCTTCTTTGATTGCATCAATGAACTCTTTATCGTCTCTTAATAACCCCAAAGCATTACAAACTTGTTTATATGTTTCAAAAGTTTGTCTATTGATTGCTTTTATGGTAACATAATCAATACAATCCTTTTCAATTATCAATAATATCCTTATGTAATACAATTCACCAGATCTAGAAAGATCATATGTAACTCTACCAATCATATAACCTTGGTTCGTTGATTTCTATTGTTTTGTTGAGATATCCAGACAAACTTACGTGAAAATTCAGAATTTATCAATTTCTTCCCTCCTCGTACATTTTATTAGCCTCAAACCAAGTTAAAAACATAGTGTAAACATTTTAACTATTTTAAAGATTAAATCATTTGATTATCGTCTTGAAATAAAATTGATCATTGACATAGCTGATCGAATGTTAATCTTTTGATAGTATTGTGGATCTCAAAACCTTATATTGTCCAAATTCTTTCACATGGAGATATGTATCTACAATGATAATAATTTTTTATTTAATCAATAATAGGTGTGTCTGTACTTTGTGAAGAACTATTACTAATTCAAATTTTAGCTCTATTTGAACATTTGTTAATATATTTAAACAAATACTTGATTAAATTTGATTTTTTGTAGTATTCTTGACATTAGATTGATATCTCATTAAAATAAATGGTATAAGGAACAGCACTCCTATTATCTAGTCTAATTCCATTTTTTTCATTAATATACAATTATCATGATGTCTATAAGATGGATATCCATCTTCATCAATAGTAGTCAAACATGAATCTTTTTTAGGATAAAAATTTGAAACATCTACCTTTCGATATGCAAGGTAAGTTGAATTTAGGTATACCACATAGACCGTATATCATATAACTTGTAACAACCTTTTATATTTTTAGATATTGATATGGATGCAATAATTCAGTACAGATAATTCTAGAAATATCCCTTATAGTTTGCAGTTTATTTTTGACATCCAATATATGAACATGCAGTAATCCTCTCTTTTAAAATTCAATAATGTACATTCTTAATATAATAAAACAAGAATTAATACAATAGTTCACACATTTTAATGTATCAACTTTATATAAACAAAGATAATAAAAATATGTTATCATTTGATCTAGTTTCATTTTGACACTCTACAAACAATATCAAGTTATCTAAAATAGTTAACCCTTTTGGTAAAAAAAAAAAAAAAAATCATACTTTTCACTCCAATTAACATTACAAGTTATAGTTATAGATAAGTCCAAATATCCAAATCTCTTATAAATAGTTATACCATCTTGACAATTGTTAATCATCTGCCTTATACAATCAATAAATGAAGTAGGTCGAGCTACAAGTTTACCAATTAAAAAAGGATCTATCTCCCCTCTATTATCAGTTTCTTACAAGCCATTAAGAAATTCAAAAAGGATTACTTTTTTATTAACTCTTATGAAGGACAATTGTTGTGCCTCAATCACAACTTGTTGAAATAACCTACATGTGTTCACTATGTCACCAAACTCAACAACTTTATGTTGGATTCTAAATGCAATAAATTTCTTTAAAGAAACACAAATTCTTTTCTGACTTTCACTATGATTGTGCCACTCTTATTATAATGTTTCATGTCATATACTCAATTCACCTGAACACTTTTTCGTAATTATGTCTCTTCCTTACCCAATATCCATTCATTGAAAAATAAATCTTACCACTAATGGAAGTAAAAAAAAACATTCTCTAGTAACTTCTAATGTTATGCAAAACTTTTAATGTTCAACAACTTTCAAGATGCTATGGCTATTTGTAAAAAATTTGATATATTGATTTGTTTATAACTATAACATGTACTATTAATTGGAGTGAAATTCGGGGTTTTCTTCTGCCAAAATATTCTAAATGCAATAAATTTCTTTAAAGAAACACAAATTCTTTTCTGACTTTCACTATAATTGTGCCACTCTTATTATAATGTTTCATGTCATATACTCAATTCACCTGAACACTTTTTCGTAATTATGTCTCTTCCTTACCCAATATCCATTCATTGAAAAATAAATCTTACCACTAATGGAAGTAAAAAAAAACATTCTCTAGTAACTTCTAATGTTATGCAAAACTTTTAATGTTCAACAACTTTCAAGATGCTATGGCTATTTGTAAAAAATTTGATATATTGATTTGTTTATAACTATAACATGTACTATTAATTGGAGTGAAATTCGGGGTTTTCTTCTGCCAAAATATTTAAGTACTTCAAATAGACCTTATATTGTTTGTAGGGGGTTCAAAATGAAACTAGATTAGATGATGACAGATTTCAAGAAGAATAACTTTTTTGGCAATACTTACACATCTATTTATTTGTGTTATTTTTTTATGTTATCATTTATTAAAATATAAATGAGTAATAATGATCTATGTTTGTATATTAGGAATGTATATTGTGGAATTCCAAAAGAGAGGTCCACCACATGCTCATATATTATTGTGGTTGAATGGCAAAAATAAATTACAAACTGCTAAAGGTATTAATAGAGTTATCTTGGCGAAATTACCACATGCAAATATATGTCCAAAAATTTTCAAAATTGTTGCAAGTTATACAATACACGGTCCATGTGGAGCAGTTAGATTCAAGTCACCTTGCATGAAATAAGATAAAGGTTCAAAATTTTATCCTAAGAAATTCACATTTTCAACTATCATTAATGAAGATGAATATATGTGTTATAAACGACGTGATGATGGTGTATTTGTGAAGAAAAACGAAATTAAATTAGATAATAAAAGTGTTATTCCTTATAGTCCACTTCTTTTAATGAGGTATGAAGCTCATGTTAATACAGAATACTACAACAAGTCAAATTTAATCAAATATTTGTTTAAATATGTCAACAAAGGTCCATATAGAGTTACAATTGAAATTTCTAGCAATTCTGCAGAAAGCACTGACACACCTATTGTTGACGAAATCAAAAACTACTATGATTGTAGATACTTATCTCCATGTGAGGTTGTTTGACAAATATTTGGTTTCGACATTTACCATCGATGGCCTCATATCTAAAGATTAACATTCCACTTGCCATGTCAACATTCAATTGTTTCAAGATGATGAGCAAGTTGTTGTAGTCTTACAAAAAGGACAAACTGCCAACACAATGTTTTTAGCTTGGTTTGAGGCCAATAAAAAACATACGAGGAAGATAAAAATTTGACATATTCTGAATTTCCAAACACGTTTGTCTGGATGCCTCAACAAAGACTATGGAGACCAAGGAAGTAGGACTACATGATTAGTAGAGTGACATATGTTCTTTCTGAATCTAGTGAATTGTATTACATACGAATATTATTGACAATTCAAAAGGATTGTACTGATTATGATAGCATAAAAACAATCAATGGACAAATTTTTAAGACGTATGAACAGATTTGTTATGCTTCAAAATTATTGGCTGATAATAAAGAGATCATTGATGCAATCAAAAAAACTAACGAATTAGCTTTTGGAACTCAACTTCAAAAATTATTTGTTTCATTATTGATCATGAATACCATGTCCAAACCTGATGTTGTTTGAAATACTATATGAAAGTTACTTTCAGATGAAATCTTATACCATGAAAGGACACAAAATAACTTGTCAGGTACTATATTTAGTAATATTACGAATATAATTATATTAATTGGTCTTTATATGATGGTTTTTCTTGTATAGGGCTTCAAATTGCGGATCCTCAACTCCACAATCTTTCTCTTCTAGAGATTGAAATGTTATTAGTGTCCAACAGTAGATCCTTAAAAGAATTTGTTTCTCTTCCACAGCCTGATATGTAAAATTCCTCATTCTTTCAAAACACATTTATTGGGGACAAACTAAACTATGATAAAGAAGATATGGCAAAACAACATGTGTCAATGTTAGAATCTCTTAATATTGAACAAGTGAGAGTCTATAAAGAGATCATGTCAGCAGTCCTTTTATTAAAAGAAAGGTTCTTTTTTTTTGTATAGCTACGGTGGTATGGAAAAAATCTTTATATGAAAAATATTGTCATGTGCTCTTAGATCTAAGAAAATGCTAGTTTTAAATGTAGCTTTAAGTAGGATAGCTTCTTTGCTACTTCCAGAAGAAAAGATCGCACATTCTAAGTTTTGTATACCTATATTAATAAATGAGAAATCAACGTGCAACATACCTCAAGAAAGTCTTCGTGCAAGGTTATTGATTAAAACAAAATTGATTACATGAGATGAAGCATCAATGATGAATAGATTATATTTCAAAGCATTTGAAAGAACCTCGAAAGATATTATAAAATCTCAAAGTGAAGAAAACATTAAAAAACTATTTGGAAGAAAAGTTGTTTTGGGAGGCGATTTTAGGCAAATCTTACCTATTGTAAAAAAAGGATCTAGATAAGATGTTGTCAAGTCAACAATAAACTACTCTTATCTATGACAAAATTATAAAGTTTTAAAACTTATGCAAAACATGAGGTTAAGTACAATATGTGTTCAGAATGTCATGAGTATAAAAGAATTTGCTGACTAGATTTTGAAATTAGGTGATGGACAAACAAATCTAAATGAAAATGGAAAGATAATTATACATATACCAGAACATCTACTAATCCAAAAGAGCAACTCACCTTTGCTATCATTAGTTCACTTTGCCTATCCTCAGAATGTCTTAAATATGATATGTGAAACACTTTTTGATGATGCAGCAATACTTTGTCCAACAATTGAGGTTGTAAAAGAAATTAATGATTTTATCCTATCTTTAATTGATGTCGAAGAAAAAATATATTTCACCTTAGATACACCATGCGAATATGATGAAGACAATGACATTCAAAGAATGAACTTGATATCTTCTGATTCAACATTACCATTCAAATTTCAAAGAAAACAATTTTCAATAATTTTATGTTTTGCAATCATAAAAATTAAAAGTCAAAGCTAATCACTTTTCAAAAGTTAGATTGTAACTTCACACATGGTCAATTTATATTGCTATTTTTAGAGTGAAAACAAATCAAGGATTTAAAATACTCATTTTGGATGAAGATGAAAAGGTAGCAAACACGACTAAAGATGTGGTCTGCAAAGGAATATTTCAAAATCTTTAACATACATTTCATGTCAGGTATAACTATATAATTGTTTTAATTGTAGTATGCTTTTTTTACATATTTGTGTCAAACTTCCGAAGCTGTAAACATGTGACTATAAACAAAAAAAACATCTATATGTTGGTTAAATATTTCGAACTTTGTTGTGAATAATTTTTATCACGAAGAATCAATTCATTAAGAACAAAATGATGTTGATTAAAGATTATGTATTTATGTACTAATATTACTATTTCGCACGCTCTGCTGGCTTTTCATTTGCTGATCGTATATACCTTTTTTTCTCATATAGTCCACAATCCTTCCACAGATCTCAGTATCAAAATATTATATCTTATTTTGTATTTGGTTTACCTGTGCTTTTGTATTTTCATCCTCTCATTCAGTTTGTTTGTAGAGCGTGCTTTTGCCATTCGTTTCTTACAGAACTCGGTGGTCAATGGCATTTCGCTGATCATGCACGAAATACTCATGTGGTGACCCACAATATAAATTTATTGAAGCCAAAACTTACATAAGGATGTGCTAAACTGATTAAATTTTATAAACTTCAAGTAGACCACCATATTTTGTTCCGATACGTAGGAGACAACTGTTTTAATATTACTGTATTTAAGGAAAACGCCACACATGAATCACTGAGCTTATTCTATACAAGTGTTGTCACACTAACAAGATATCAATGTCAGGCGAGCCATTTGGCAAATTCATTATTTTATAATTTCATTCTTTACTCTTCGAAAATAATGCTTAATTATTTTGTAATTTACAAATACTATTCTGGGTAGGATTTGACTTCCCACTTTGTCAAATGTATGAATAAATCAAGGTTGAATTATGTCATTCTTCATAATGCAAGCTGCTGAGAAGAAATTTCAACCAAAAAGAAAACTAAGATTGGAAGCGAATGGAAGGAATTTTGCATTTCATACTTTCATACCATTTTCAAGAGGGTGACTTAATTTGCTTCGAGGGTGAGATACACAAAACAAACACAAACTTAAGAGTTATTCTACTTTCGTAATTTTGTATCTTTTCTGCTTTGCTCACTCATGTTTTTTGCACAAGATTTCTTTATTGCGAAACCAGAACAATCTCGTAATATTGCAACTAATCATTTTTCGTTATGTATATATAAGCATAATTTATACTTAAGGATGTCAATCTCGTAATATTGCAACTAATCATTTTTCGTTATGTATATATAAGCATAATTTATACTTAAGGATGTGTATGTTGTCATTTATATAAGCATAATTTCTTGGTAGAAAGAGTCCTGATATAAGTACGAAGACCTATTCTTTGTGCAATGAGTTAACTGCATATGCAATCTAATTTTTCTTTAACTATATGTTAAGTATATGTTAAGTACCGTAACTATATTAATTATCATTGTATCAGGTTTTTTAATTCAAATCACGATGAGACGGAGGACAATAATGAAAGATCAGGAAATACATTTTTTTTAAAGGAAAAACAACAGCCTCTCATGTACAAGACACTGTTCATGTAAACCTCTCATTTTTCCTATAAGTTCATTGTATATTCAATTTACAATATTTCTTATTCTTTAAAAACTTTTATTTTTAAAATTTTAATAAACCAATTTCATATAATAATATATTATTTTCTTAAAGTAAATCCCGTGCGTTGCACGGGTCGTCTACTAGTTATAGATAACATGTTACGCCTTGTGTTTAATAAGTTTCTTTTTTCTTTCAGAGCAAAGGAAAAGGCCAAATGAAAATACATACCTTCCATATGCTCTCTACACACATAATAAATATGCATGCGTAGTTTAAAGGAAAGAAGACTAAGGAATAAACGAGTATTCATATTTTTGGAATAGTATGCAAGATGAACTTTTAGATGAAAGAGTCCATAATATTCATACTTTTGGAATAGAATAGTATGAGATTCTGGGGTGCAAGTTGGCCTAAGACTCTTTCACTACAATAATTTTAGGATCCAATTGCAAGGTATGGAACTTGGATTTATGCTCTGAAACTACAACAACTAGCTTAATGCAAGATTTATGCAGCAATTCAGTCTTTCCATCATATCAAAATTATGCTCCCCGAAGTGTCCCAAAAAATCCCATCTTCATCACTGGTCTTTCAAAGTAACACAAATTTTCACGAACATATGTGGACCTTTTGGGTTCCTTTGTCTCTATTCAAGTTTCCCACACACAACAGAATAGCCGGAACCTTTTTACCTCTACACCTCTTATTCTTGGGAGTCTTTTTTTATCTCATTCAATTTTATTTACCCACTTTCGTTCGTTCACAAACAAAACAAATGTTAATAAATGACTCAAAAAAATAAAACCACAGCATATCATGCCTGTTTGCATTGAGAGGTCTAAGCGTAGCAGATTGAGAGGTCTAAGCGTAGCAGAGTTGGACTTAGGACCCACTCCTACGAAATCAAAGGCTCAATCTAAAGATATTCAAGTCAGAAAGAAACCCAACATATTCAAACGGTTTAACCCATTTTCACAAACAAATTACAAATTGGGTTAAGACAAACCTTTTTTGCAGTCTCCCTAGGATTGTGAACCAGATTCCATCACTTCTTCAACTTCATGCATTAACTACAAATGAAGATTTTGTTAGCTGTACACAATTTAAATTTCTAAAGTTTAACAAAATTTTAATTAAATATAAAGCAAAACCCGTTACCTGGCACATAGACGTGTGGGGCTCCAAGTGAGGTGGGGAGAAACGAACCTCGAGTTTTCAAATTTGGGGTTTTCAAACCTACAAAATGAGAAAATCTATGGACCATGACTACAACAAAAGAAAGAAATTTAACAATACGAAAATGAATTTCAAAACCTCATAACAGCCTTATAACCTGAGATATGGAGTGTGTCTGAGTGCCTAAGCCAACAAAAGGTACGAGCAGGTGGAACAAGGCAGAGTAAGAACTCAACTGATAATAATATGCGTAGAAAGTGACAAAGTAAGTAAAACTTGTTTTTTTTGAACAAAATCAACTTCTCTTCAAAGGTTCATTCTATACATGAAAGTATAAAATTATAATATATACAACCGTACATACACTAAGTAAGTAAAAATGTTATTTTTTTAAAAGTTGAAAACATCTTGTCAATTTTACACTGTTACGTACACATATAACAATTTCAATATATGTACCATTCACCCAAAGGAATCATATTTACACTAAAAGAAATTGTAAGAACAATTCTTACTATAATTGTCTAACGAAGCTTACAAATTCCAAGCGATTCAGTTCACTTTTAAATTGCCATCTGAAATAGTGATGTTTATGGCCGTGATTATTAAGGCATGCACTTTTCCCATCAATGATTTGATATATCAAGCCACTATCACGGGTTTTGTTACTTTTCAGTACTTGAAACTGTGCGCAAAAAGACAATTGAATAAAATTTAAGATGTTTGGGATGCAGGCTTTTACCTACCAGGTATTACGAAGAGCAATTTTATATGATCTGCTATCGCCAGAACCAGTACACTTTTAGGCATGCCGTGAAGGGAAATTAAACCCTTTTCAGTCAAACTGTTGAGAGACTTCTTGAAGGAAAGTTATGCACCGTCCAGATATCATGTTTTTGTGTTTTACAAATTAATTCTTTTCCGTGAATATTATGATAGGTAAATGCAATAATTGAATTGAGACTGTGCTCGCAAGAAATAAAAATGACTTTAATTGTATTGCTTGAACTTTATTTAATTGTATTGTCCGGCTGCGTTTGGACTGTGAGATAAAATATGAAAGAATAAATTTAAAATAATTTGAGATCTTGAAAAGTTTAATTATTTAGATTAAAAAAAAATGATAAAATTTAAATAAAAAATTTATAAATAATGAAATACATGTAATAAATATTTTAAGATTTTTTAATATGTAAAATTATAAAATTATAAATTTATTTTTGTAATTAAAAATGATTAAAATAAAATATAATTTATTTATTTAATATCATTGATAATTTTTTTAAAAAATTATAACAGTATTCTTTTAAATTAAAATTTAATTTATAATAAAATATAATTAACTTATTAAACTAAACTGATTAATTTTTTAAAATAAAAAATTATAACATTAGAAATTTTTAAAATAATTTTTATATTAAATTTAAAAAATATTATTTTTTAACAATAAATTATTATTTTTATTATTATTATTATTATATAATTTATTTTAGTTTAAATAATTTTATTTGTTTTATTAAATTATAATTATATCATTATTAATTATTATAATCTATTTTATTGATAATATTCAATAATATTTTTATTATAGAAATTTTATATAATATTTAATATTTTTATTTCTAAATATAATTTATTATAATATTATTATTACAACAAATTAAAATATATATAATTAATTAAATTAATATAAACGTAATCGATTATTAGGTATCGATTATATATTCGTTAGTATAATCGGTTAAATATTATATATTATAATTAATTATATTTTATATATGATAATAATTTATTTATTGTTTAGTATATTTTTATTATTGTATTATATTATATAATTATTATAATATATAATTAGTTATATATTAATTTTATAAGATGTAATTAATTAGTTTTTTAAAATATGAATAGGGTTAAATTTGTCTTTAGAACATTGCTTACGTGGCTTTCTATAATCTTCGTATTGGAGCAAAGATCAGAAATAATCCTCTCTCACAAATCCGTCCGTGCAAATTGGTAAAAGCAAACAAAATTTCTTCTGCAAATCAGCGGTATCCTTCCTCTCCTCCAAATCCGTCTATAGAAACAAACGAACCGTTAAGCTTAAATGGTTAATGGCAGTGAGGGGGAGTTACTAGAGCTTATGGAAATAGCATATTATTCCTTTTTACAAGCTTACAAATAATAAGAAATCCATGTTGTGAAGCTCTCTAAGAGGTTATGGAATTAGAGTTTTTGGATAAAAATATTTAGCGTCTACATGTATACAAGCTAAAAAGTGTGTTTTAGTGCTTCTCCATTAAAAATCTTACTTGAACAAATTCTCTTCATAATGACAAGAAGAAAGTGAAATAAGTTTTTTCGTAAGTTAAAATTGATATTTATACAAGTTCATTTGTAGAAGTTCTTTCATATAGTTTCTCATAAATATATTTTTTTTAACTACTTATGGAGAAGTATCCCTTTCTTTTTATTTTTAAATTTTTGAAATTCCTTTAGAGAATTTTATCAAAATAGGTTTTAAAACTTTTTCTAGTATAAAATCTCTCAAAGCACTTCTTTCATTATATTCAAACAGACCTAGTTAAACATTTGTGTAAAAGTTGTTTTTAACTTTTTACGATAGAAGTAGAGTTAAACTGTTTTGTTTTGAGTTGTAAGTTGGTTTTATTAGTTATTCTGAGCATGGTAGTTAGAATCGTAAGAACCGCACGATGTGAATCGCAATTCGTTCCAAAAATTGTTCATAACAATTCATATTGGTAGATGAATCGTTTTATATCATGAATCGTGACATGAATTGAATGAATCGCAATTGAATCGTGTGATTCGCGATTATTTTCTATTATATACGATTCATGGTGACACATACATTTTCTCACATGCAAGAAATGAAAAATACCAAAAAGAAGGGGAAGAAACACAACAAAGAAGAAAAAAAGAATCTTAAACTAGAAGAAGAAGAAGAAAAAGAAAAATCAATACCAACAAAATAAAAAAGAAGCTTACTGTAGAACACTGAAGATTAGAGGAGGTCGGGGACATGTTTGCATTTTCAGAGTTAAACCTTCCTCAAAGCTCAAAATGTAGTGCAAATATTTTGAAATGTTGATCCAATATTATTATAATCATTTAAAACACTTCTTGATTTTTGAAATAATAAGTATGACTACCCCTCATTTATGTGAAAAGTAACTCCTATAGGTATAGTAGCGGGAACAGAAGTCTACTTACATTGCATAGTACTTAGTAGGTATGTGTTTGCTACCTCCTAATACAACGATATTTTTAAAACTTTTTCATGTTTACTCATTTTTTTATTATTATATTCTTCTTGACTTTTTTTAAATTGCATTTAAAATTTTGAATTATTTGAATAAAAAACTATTTATGTCACTTATTCTTATCTAAAAAATATTATACTTTATTTATCATGTATCTTATAATTCATGATAAGATTCGATTCACGATTCAAGAAAATAAAAAACGATTCATAATTTGAATTTCGATTCGATAACCATGATTCTGAGAGTTGGAAGCACCTTATATCTTGACATATTTTTATAAACTTTTCCTATTACTTATAAATGCTCATATCATAAGATAAGTCGAAAGAAGTTGTAAAAGAACTTTCAAACTCAGCCTAAGTGCTTAGCTAGTGTGGTAGGTAGAATGTGAAAATATTTATTTTCTCTAAACTCAAACTTTCAAAATGTTTTCTTTAATTTATTTGAGATAAACTTTATTTTTCGAGAAATTCTAAGGACATTCTTCTAATGCTACGTAGTTCCATGTCAGAGGAGTAAGTACTCATAGTCATGATAGTTAGAATCGTAAGAATCGCATTATGCAAATCGTGTTTTATTATAAAAATTGCCTTTCACGACACATATTGGTAAGTGAATCATTTTATAGTCTAAACTATGACATGAATTAGATTCAAATCATGCTCTATTACACACAATTCATGGAGACAAATACATTTCACGAAACATCACATATGAAAAGTGAAAAATTCTGAAAAATTAAAAAAATAAAACGAACAATTACAAGTTTTATAAAACATTTTGCCTATAAATTGATAAGGGCAAAAAAGATGAAAAGAATAAAAAGATAGAGAGAAGCACAATATAATCAACAAAACAAATACAATGTAAAACAAATACAATGGAAGCATGAGTGAGAAGAAGATAGTGAAGAAGAAAAAAACAAAAAGCTCATACCAGAAGAAAGAAAAAATCAATAAGAAAAAAAAATAAAAAAATGCTTACCGGTAATAGAACTAATCAAGACGGATTTGGTGAAAAACAGGTTTGCATTTGAAGAATTAAACGATATGCTCACACCATTTAGATTCTTCTAGAATTTGTTATCGTTCAAAATGCAGTGTAATACCATACCATCATATATGTATTAATATTATTATAATATTTATTAGTGATGTGTTAATTATCACACTTAGATATTTTGAAATAAGTAGGTCCCTACCTATACGTCGTACTTTATTATGAGAAGTAAACGTAGTTACAATCTTTCTACAATGCATAACGTTGACCATATAGTAATATTTTTTAACTTTTTATGTTTTTATCATTATATTTCCTTTTTATATACAATATTAATTATTTGTTAGTGATTCTTTTTTTTTTTTGAAAAATTGCATTTTGAAATATATTTTTTTATTTGTTTATTTAATTTATTTTTTATATATAATTATTTAAGTACTTTTTAATATAAAATTATTTAATTTTCTGTTTATTTTATTTTTTATATAAAATTATTTAAGTGTTTTGTTTATATAATTGTTCTTGAATTTGTTATTATATATTTTTTTCTTTCTTTTTTTTCATAAAAGTGAATTTTTCAAGAATTTTGTTTATGTTGTTCATTTAGGAGAAAAAAATAAGCTATTCTTTGTTTAATTTTGTAGGTAGAGACAATCAGTCAAACCAAGTGAAAGAAAGAAATAGATATTACATGGAATCATTGTGAGAGTGTTCTCTCTCATAGACTTAGTATTGTCCACATACTTGTTAGGGAGGTGTTGCAAGAATGAAACATCATCTTGTTGGAACAAAAGAAAATGTCATTGTATAGATATTGTATAGATATGTTCTAGATGATATCAAAGTCATGTTTTTGAATACTACAAAAAAAAAAAAAGTTATTTAGACACAAATTTTAGCTACCAAATAAATTGGTTGTTATTTGTAACCAAAATAACTATCAAATTAGATTTTGGTTGCTAAATAACTACAAAATAAAAATAATGATTGAATATTATTGGCCACTAAATTCAATCTTTTGTAGTTATTTAGCAACCAAAATCTAATTTGGTAGTTATTTTGGTCATAAATAACAACTAATTTATTTGGTAGCTAAAATTGGTATCTAAATAACTTTTTTCTTGTAGTGGAAAGTATTAGAAAAGAAAGAAAAAATCAAAGAAGAAAATCATCAAGATTGTCTTGAAGAAGTGGATATTCAAGATAGTAACAAAAAGGGGACATTAGAGACATTTTCTAGGAAGGGGAGACTAGGAGTTATAAAGAAAAAAAAAACATAAATGAAATGCTTAAAGACAGAGCATTGGTGATTCCTGACATTTTCAAATGCATATATGACAATGTTTTACCATTTAATTTGGTAAGAAACTCATTATTTGTTCAAATGTTAAACTTTTTTGCTAAATATGAAAGGGGTTTAAAGCCTCCTACTTATCATGAACTTAGGGTGTCTTATTTGAAAAATGCAATTGTCAATATCCAAGCTAGTTTGAATAAATATAAGGTTAAATGGGATAAATGAGGTTATAGATGTGTGATGGTTGGACAGATGAAAAATGGAGATTTCTTACCAACCTTTTGGTGAATAGTCCAAGTGGAACAATTTTCTTAAAATCTATTGATACTAGTAATGTTATCAAGGATGTCAAACAAATGTTTGAACTATTAGATTTTGTGGTATAAAAAAATTGTGAAGGATAATGTTGTGCAAGTTATGATTGATGGTGCTTCTAATTTTGTGATAGTAGGAAAAAATGTTAGAGGAGAAGAGAGCAAAATTATTTTGGTCTCCTTGTGCAGCTCGTTGCCTTGATTTAATTCTTGAAGACATTGGTCAACTCTCGGTACTTTATAATACCATTGCAAATGCCAAAAAGGTCACAAATTTCATTTATAGGCACACATGGGTCCTAAACTTGTATAGAAAGTATTCCAAAAGAAAAGAATTAGCTCGACTAATAGTCACAATATGTGCAATTGCTTTTCTTACCCTATAATGCATAACACAACAGAAAAATACTTTTCAAGCTATGTTTGTTAAGAATGGACAACTAGTAATTATGCTAGTAAAAATGAAGGTAAACAAGTTTGAACATAGTTTTATGTGATGATAGATTCTGAAAATCCATCCAATATTGTTTGAAATGTGTAATTCCACTTTGTGAAAGTATTAAGGCTTGTAGATGGAGACACAAAACCTACTATGCTATATATCTATTAAGTTATGGATAGAGCTAAAGAAAAAATAGCTACAAATTTCAAGAATCAGGACTCTTGGTACAAAAAAGGTGTAGAAAATAATTGATACTCCTTGGAATTTGCAATTATACATACCTCTTCATGTTGTTATTTATTACCTTAATATTATACCTTAATCATTATTGCAAATTAATAATGATTTTTATTTCAATATTTTTTTTTCTTTTTATCATATTTCATAATGCAAAAACTTCAATGCAAATAGTGAAGTTTTATATGGTTTATATGAAACCATTAAAAAAATAATCTCATGTAGAAGGATTAGATTTCAACTTGATCAACAACTTAATAATTAAAAAAAAGCACAAGGATTGTTTGAAAGAATCATGGCACTAGATAACAGGATCTAATGCAGCATGGTAAAGCATTTAGTTAATCTTCATGGTTTTATAAAAAGTATAACAGTCTGGATCACATTTAATGTTAGCTTTCTAAATTGTAGCTCTTTGGTAGGAAAGTTACGGTGGAGAGGGTACAGAGTTACAAAATATAGCAATGAGGGTTTTGAGTCTCACTTAGTGTTACTGGATGTGAAAGAAATTGGAGCACATTTATCAAGTGCATACTAAGAGAAGAAATCGCTTAAAACAACAAACATTAAATGATATTGTCTTTGTTAAGTATAACCTTCAACTTGAGATGAGACAAACTGTTAAAGAGGAGAAAGGAGATACTTATGATCTTATATGTTTATCCGATAATGGATCAAATGATGAGTGGATTAGTGAAAAGTAGAATCCTTGCCTACCAAACCATATTTCATGGATGGATATACATGAATCTTTTACTCTTGAGAAGAGAGCTTCAAGCAAGAGAAGAAAAAGAGGTATTTTCTTAAACTACAAAACTTGTGCAATTAAATTAATCATAAATTTTATAATATTTATAATATGTTTTTTTTGTTTCTTTAATAGGTCCAAGAAATTTAACTACTAAGGTTGACATGAAAAAAATCAATCATAATCACAAATGATAATGAAATTGAAGAGGTAGAGGGAGAAGATGAGAATGAACTTTAAAAGAAAGTTATATTAGAAGAAGATGATGATTTAAGTGACATTGATCTCGAAAATGATGAATAAAAGCATAAGAATAAGATGTAGGTTTTAAATCTTATTATTCCGTTTTGATTTTGTGGATTAAGTATTTTGACTTCATTTTCATATATGATATTTTAATATTTTTTCATGTCACTTATTTTTATTTAAAAATATCATATTTTATTTATCATTTATCTTATTATTCATAATAAGATTTGATTTACGATTAAAAAAAAATAATAAATATTCATGAATATGAGATTCAATAATCATGTTCACAATAGTGTATAAAATATTGAAAAGTTAGTGGACGTGATGGGTTGGCAACAATGTATGATGAGGTTATTGGGCATCATCGAAAGGGTCCTTTAGATCTCGTTCATGGCTGGTTGTTGTGTATTAGAGGAGATTACCTAATGAAAGGATTTGTAATCAGGGAATGTTGAGCTTCATTGTTATTGTATGCTTGGCTATCAGTCATTTGTTTGTATGTTCATAAGGGAGAATTTTTTAAGTAAGATTTCTCCGTGTGGTTAAGTTCTACCTTGTCTTAATTTGATATGTTAGCATGGAGTTTAATATAATCACATATCACATTTGGGACCTTTTCTTTTAAAATTAAAATGAGCTGATATTTTTTAAGGACATTCCTCCTAAGAAATAACAGGGCATATATTGAACGTCTAAACAACTGCACCTACGATTCTATGTTTGATGGTGGAGGCACGCATTAAAATGATGCTTTTCATTGAAATTTACATATTGGATACATTTTATGTTATAGTATGGGTCAGTGGACATTGTTTTGGACACATGCTAAAATATTTTAAAATTTCACTTGAGAAATTAATGAACGAAACGGACATTATTTTTATCTCAAATTTGTGTTGCTATAATTTTTCCAGGATAATGTTTTCTCTTTTGTGAATACTGAAAATATGATTTTTCACCTATCTTTCTTTCCTTTAATATGTGTTTTCATTCTACATTGACCACGTCTCCGTTTACCACTCATTCCATTGTTCTTCCCCTGTCTCACTTTCCTTTAAAATTTCTCTTTTGTGTGTTGTAAAATCTATGCTTATATTTTTTCTAAACGTTTCAAAGATACGAATATGAAACTTTTAGGAAAAAAATAATATCAATTTTATTGTTCATCTCTATTTTATAATAAAACGTTTTCTCTTCTATTATTTTCTCTTTTTATCCATTAACAAATATTAAAAACAGTCTCATAGATGTTGCTGAATTAAAGGAGTCCATATATTCAACACGAAGAGTGTATCAATTATTGGTAAAGTTGAATTGCAATTTGTCATTCAATAAACATCAGTAACCCTTTGTTGTGTCTCATTTTTTGCTGACATGTGTAACAATTTGATCTCTCTGACTAACTTGGTTTGGAACTATTTTTGAAGAGTCCTATCTTACAATTGAATAAAACCCTTGAGTAGAATAGTATTATTATAAGAGTTTATAATGTAAGTTCAGCTGATTAGAGCGGCATTTAGGAGTTCATTCCAAGTATCAGGTAACCCCGGAAGGCACCAGTGACTGCAATCATTGCCTGCATGGTCCCCGCTATAGGCAGAGGGATGTGCATCTTTTCGTAGTTGTGAGAGAAGTGTTATGTCAAGTAGATAAACCTTATTCTTCATGTTCTTCAACACTCTGTTCACAATGTTTGCTGCAGGAGGAAGACCAGCTGGATATGTTGACCCCCCTAATGGTTCAAGTTCTCCACTACAGCTCTTTCTTGGTTCATTCCACTCTTGGCCTCTGATTCAAAGAATCATCATAAGATGCATTCAGTTCATTAATTCTTGTTATGATTGGCAAAGGGCTTTTGAAAATCAAAATAAGGATTTGGGCTAATGATGAGGGTTACTTACTGATAATGAGTAGGAGAAATGCCTTGAAAGAAAACTTTGGTTTTGGTAGGGTCTATGTTTTGATCAACCCATTGAGCCCATGTGGTCATTCCTTTATAAAAGGCTTCCAAACGCTCCATGTCCTTTACTAGATTGGGACCGTCTCTTATGTAATCCCATCTGAAAGGACAACAATGAATCAATCAATTATCAATCAGGTCTTGCCAAAAAAATCACAATTCCTATAATACACATCCTTTTTTATGTAATGTACACATAACATGCATTCAGCTACATCAAAACATATCAAAACATCTTTAGTGCCAATAATTTAGGTTTTCTTCCCAAACTATTACGCAAACCATAAATCCTGACAATTCATTTTGAAGAAGTTGTGCTATCTTTAGTTTGAATAAAGTGAAGTCCTCTCAATTAAGTATAACTCCAATATAAACGTTAAAGTCACGTGAGACTGACATAATTTTGACTAAAGGTTAATCAAATCTGGTTTTTTGTGTCAATTAAGTATAACTCCACAGTATAAACGTTAAAGTCATGTGAGACTGAGATAATTTTGATTAAAGGTTAATCAAATGTGGTTTTTTGTTTTAAATGAAGTCGTGCCAATTCAAATCACATTATATTGACTTTACACAAAAGTCGTGCCATAATGGTTTAACTTGTGTTCTTTTTTAATTGAACTCAAGTCGTCCAACTTTAATATTAAGGTCATGTATTACACAATCTTTCTTATAAAATCAATAGATGATTTAGGATGTATAGACATTAGACGGTTTAGTCTATTTGTGTAAGTAGACCATTTAGTCTCTTTGTTTACAATAGACTATCTGATTTGTTTGTTTATACTAAATTGTTTAGTTTGCTTATTTACTTTAGATTGTCTAGTATGTTTACAATAAACCATTTAGTTTTTTTGTTTACATTAGACTGTCTAGTCTGTTTGTTTACAAATAGACCGTTTATTTTGTTTGTTTGATTATCCTAGACCATCTAATCTATTTGTGTACATACATCATCTATTCTATTTGTGTATATTAAATCATCTAGTTTGTTTGTGTACATTAAATTGTCTAGTCTAGTTATGTACATTAGACCATCCAATCTATTTGCATACACAAAATTGTTTAATTTGTTTGTATACACTACACCATTTAGTTTTTTTTTTTTCACTAGAGTGTCAAGTCTATTTGTTCGCACTATACCGTTTAGTCTATTTGTTTACATTAGATTGTCTAGTTCTTTATCTACACTAAACTTTGTAGTCTATGTATTTACACTAGTGATAGAAGAAGTTTGAGAAAAGGTTCAACTACAAAACCCATGGCCAGATGCACATATCAAGCAAAATTGAACGTGCATTTAACAAAAAATCTTATTGAATGCGTGAACTCTATTTTGAGGAGTGCACAATTGCTAGCCATCCGGACTATTTTAAAGACAATATTTGAAAGAACAAAATCTTAGTTCATTGAATGAGGCCATGTATATCCTGAAGATATTACTGTCTTACTACCCAAAATTAAAAACAATATATATGTAAAGATATAACGAAAAAACTCAAAGTTTAATGTTCAAGAGATACCACTCCCCAACTTCAATGCTAACATATGTCAATCACAATTAGATTAAATGAATGGTGGTGTGATTGTGGAGAGTTTCAAACTCTTTGGCTACCTTGTCCACATGTCACAGTTGTTTGTTTGTATTGTCCTCTATAGTTAACGACATTTGTTACCCTTCTCTACAACCACCACAACATTTTCAACGCTTATTATGAGGTTCAATTTCATCCCGTTCAAAATAGGGAAAATATTCTTATTGCTAGAATGAAACAATAGGGAAAATTGTTCCTATAAACTAACAATGCAATGTAAGATATGATATAAATGTCAACTTCATTTCTTCAGAATATATAATTTGCATTCAATCGATTTAGTTCGTTTCTATCTTTAGAACTCTTTATGAGCTAATCAAGATGTAGTCCTTCTTTTTAATGAACAACGTTCACCAAATACTTGGTTTTTGTCATTCACCAAAATTATTTAAACAAATTTTATGCTTTAGGAATGTAAAATCAAATCCTAACATTTTGATATTTCATCATTATATTGTAACACAAAATACTCTAATACTTTCATTAACGTAACACATTTTACATAAAACATCTCACAATTCTATAAACTTTAATTACATACATCTTTTTATTCCTCTTAAATACTTTTATCTTAATGGAAATGCAATTATTCTTACAAATTACATGCATGAGAATATTGTTGACTTACTTATTACGTAATAAAATTACGTAAATGAGCAAGTTAATATGCAAATTAACAAATACCTAAGGTTTTGAGAGCTGAACATGATTTTAGTTAAAACAAAAAAAAAGAATTTCTTACGGTGCACAAATCTTCTACAATAGATGATTTACTATACACAAACAGACTAGATAATCTACTATAAACAAATAGATTACATGGTATGCTATAAACAAAAAAAAAAATTAGATTGTCTAATGTAAATAAACATATCAAATGATATAGTGTAAACAAATAGACTAGACAGTTTAATGTTAACAAATAGACTAGATGGTCTAGTGTAAACAAGCATACTAGACAATCTAGTGTAAACAAACATACCAGACGGTCTAGTGTAAACAAACAGACCAGACAGTCTAGTGTAAACAAACAGAACAGACGGTCTAGTGTAAACAAACGGACGAGACGGTCTAATGTAAACAAATAGACCAGACGGTCTAGTGTAAACAGACACACTAGACGGTCTAATATAAACAAACAAACCTAACAGTCTAGTGTAAACAAATAATCTAGATGCTTTACTATAAACAAATAGACCAGACGATCTAGTGTAAACAAAACAATTTAGTGTAAATAAACATACCCAATGATCTAGTGTAAGCAAATAACTAAACGATCTAGTGTAAGCAATCAAACTAGGCAATCTAATATAAGCAAAAAAATACTAGACGGTCTAATGTACACAAACAGACTAGATTGTGTTCAAAAATAGATTAGACAATTTAGGATAAACAGATAAATTATCTACTGTAAATAGACAAACTAGACAATCTATTGTAAACAAATAAACTAGACGGTCTAGTGTACACAAACATACTAGACAATCTAGTGTAAACAAACAAACCAAATGATCTAGTGTAAACAAACAAATTAGACGATCTAGTGTAAATAAACAGATCAGACAGTTTATTGTACAAACTGCCTAATACATACATAGCCTAAACCGTGTAATGCACATATAACATGGATCATCTAATGGTTATATAAGCAAGATTGTCTAATGTATGACTTCGGTGTAAATATTGGACAACTTGAGTCTAATTTAAAAATAACACAAATCGTGTCAGCATAACATAACCTTAGTTCAAATGACATTACACTAATATTTAATACTACTTCAATGTGATTTGAACTAACATGACTTCATTTAAAAATAAAATCACATTCGATTAACCTTAATCAAAGTCGTGTCAATCTCATACGACTTTAACATTTACATTAAAATTATACATAGTTAACATAACTAAAATTGTGTTAAGTAAACACGACTTTTTCAAAACAAAGTTGTGCTAAGTTGACATAGCGTAGACATATGTGCATTTTAATAAAAATGTTGGATAATTGCACCAATTTGAAAAAAAAAGAACAACCACTTGCCGTGATGTTAATGGTGAGAGCCTTAAAAATTAAATAGATTAGAGCATAATCATACCCTTGAGAATTTCCTGTGTGGGTCCACCAATGCCACGAGTTGAAGATTAACATGTCCATGCCTATCCAAGCGTTACCCGCTTGTATAGAGTCCAATGTGAGTACGCGTCCGACATCTTCTCGAACTATGTCCACCAAATATGGTGTGCGATACAGTTGTATGTTCACTTCATACTCCTGCACAAACCCACCAACTCCTCTAGTTACCACACTCCCATTTTAGTGCGTCAGATTCAATCATTATATGTGGATGCATAAAGATTCACGTGGAAAATAGTAACTTGTGTACTCAACTTTATAACATCTTAAAATAATAATAAATATATAGATAGGTCATGTAAATTCTTTTAAGAATAAAATAATTTTATTAAATCCTCAAAAAATATTAATCCTTGTTATATTATCTTTAAGAATATTATACAACTATTAATATTCATTAGTAGGTGTATAATCCTTGTTCAAAGCAACGTGCTACTTGCTTTTAGAAATAAGTTTGTAACATATTACATAAATTACTATTAAAATCAATTTAATATGTAGACCATTGTAATATATATTATCAGTTTTAATTAGTGACCAATATGATAAGTGAGATACATACCACCCTTTCTAGTAAATATACGGTAAGTATTAGAATATAATATAAATTGCAATACAATTTATTTTTTCTATAATTATAACTTATGTCTCAATATATAGGTTGTGAAATAAAATCAATGCAAAAATTATTATTTTTCTATACTTTGTATTTAAATGAGAAACATGTTACATTCATTATGGCTATCAGTAATTGATGATGGAATCTCTCGTTCGCTACTTTCCTGATTCAATTAATATATAAAATATCTAAAATGTAAAGAAAAAAAAAACTTTGTTATAATATTTTGTCTTCTACTACTATATAAAAATATTTCTCTCTTTATACAATAAAATACATTTTAGACATAGTTAACAGAAAAAATCGTTTAAGAACTGAATAACAAGTTTTCTTGAAAATAAATAAATATAACTGTGCTTTATAATGGCTACCTGTTTTAATTGAACACGGAAAATGGTATGACTAGTATAAATAATATCAACTCCTAAGAAAAGTAATTGAATTTCTATATTAGATACAAAAACATAATCAGGGGAAACTTAACTAAATTTAGACGGCACAGTTTATGAATTCACTGAACCTTTATCTAAAAATATACAGATCCTTAAAATATTGGGATATTTAACTGTAAACATTGGAAAACATGGTTATCATATTTTTTAGCTTTCCCCCTTTCTATGGAATCTCACGAACTACTAGGCTAACTGCGTTAAATTAGCCAATAAAAAGGGTGAAAGTGCTACTAAATTTTGTTTTTTTATTTTTCACTTATTTTCTACCTGATCTATGGAATGTTTGCAAACATTATGCATTGGGGGGTTGGACATGCTATGCCATAATGAGTTATAATTATTGTGATATAATGAGTGAGATGTCGATGTTATGCGAATGATGGTGATTAAAGTTAAAGTGTAGAATAATGAAGGCAAATAATTGCAATAGAGCCTCCAAGTTGTACTCCAACACAGGTTGGCAAAATCGTCTCACAGCCTGTCAAGTCTTATTCTAAAGAATCTTAATGGAAAACAGAAGAAAAAAAACTCAGTTTTGGGAGCTCTGTTTTCTGGCTTACTCTTATAAAAAAGACAAGTAATTTTCTGAAACGGGTGTTATAAACAGGGAAAGAGTTAGTAGAGTAGGATGGAGAAAGAGAAAAAGGGTTGAAAAATGAAGACCCACGTGAAAATGTTGTTTTCAGTAGTAGTTTTTTTGAGTATTATCTGCGAAAAGAGACAAAGAGAACACAGAAAAAAATATATTGAAAGAAAACCTGGAAGGTCACGGTGGACAAAGCTTCTCTCCTCACAAAACTGGTGGTGGCATTGGGTACCGACGCGTGAAGCATGCAAGCCAATGATTCCCACATGTTCAAACTCAGTGAGTCACCCACAAACATTATCCTCTTACCCCTCCACTTGTTCAAGAAATCCACTCCATCGAACCTACAAGACAAAAATTGTAATTACACCAACAAACAAAACCCATCATACTCAAATGTCAAACACTTCAAACATATTTCAAAACTAACTTTTCATCCTTTCTATTCACAGTCTTGGTTGAGAAAAACAGAAAGAAAAAAAAAAAAAAGACCAATGGTAACTTCTTTTGAACCAAGTTTGTGTATTCTAAGGTTAACCAATGTATAGTAATTGCAAAAGGAGAATCTGGTTTAATATAGCAAACATGCACTTGATAGACCTTAAACAAGACTACCTGGGTAAGGCACAAGAATCGGGCTTCCAAGAGTATTTGAGATACTGCTTGTCGGGTCTCCCATACTTTTGGCAATCAAACTCAGCATCTATGAAGGGGCAGCTTGAAGAGTCATAGAGAGGATGTGAAGGGTCAATCACCCAACTTCCAATGAACAAATTACACCTACTAATTTTTTCCTTTCTCCCCTTCAACCGACTCACATTATACCTACCAGACTTTGCTGCTCTTGCTTGGTGCAAGGACACAACCAGAAGCAAAACCAGCAAAACCAAGGTATTGACTTTAGAACCCATATGGTCAGTTTCCTACTGTTTTGAGAGAGATAAGAACAACCTTGTACTTGTTCTCTTGCGTGTGAGCTTATATAGGAGAGAGAAACCCAAGAAAAAAAAAGGTTGTCCCTTGTGGTGGGTTCACGTGGAGGAGGTGGTGCTTGTGAACTTTGATTATTATTATTATAATGATAATTATTTTGGTAACATGACTTGGGTAAATCTTGGATGGATTCGTTATGGGACTCTATGTGACCTGTGTTTGAAACCGAGGAGCTTGTTTTATGGGGAAAATCAAATGTTACTCCATTATTGTTCTTATGCCTTCTACTGCCTCTGCCCCCAGTCACGGGCGCACATCAAATTACCGACATATATTTCATATGCATGAATCTTGTTTTTGCTGAAACTTCATCCATAGATAACTATATTCCATTGTTACCATTTCATTTTCTCTCTATACTAATCAAAATACTAATCTCTCATCAAATAAAGAAGTCAAATAACCTTGAAATGATATGATAAACTTGCACGTAAATTCATACCATTGTAATTGGCTTATCCTTAAATTACGTGTATAGTTTTCTAAAATTTATTGTTTGAAGTGTATTCGATTATAACAGAATTGATTAATCGTGGATTGCTGTTCAAATTTGACAACTGCATTTACTTCGTTCCTCACATTCCCTGTCACGGGTCCGAATCAGTATACACACAAACTAAACAAAATGAGATTAGCAGACAACCTTGGCCACAAATTACTCAAGTGTTTTTTTATGACAGTTAGCTAATGAGGTTTGAATTTATGTTCTTATACACACTGTTCAATCACTTTATCATTACATCAATCTAAATAATAGCTTACTTAAATGGGATATTTTGACTTAAGACTACAGATTTATTTTTTAAAATGCAATATTATCCAATACTTGAAATCATAGAATATGTTCTTCGAATTAGATAGATAGCATTGGCATTGAATAATGTAATATGTCTAAGTGAAACCTTGTCAATGATTTATTTAAGAAAATAATAAATATTTTTAAATAAAGCTTGGTAATCTGTTTTCATTTTTTAAATAAAGTTCCATTATTTAGATATTAGAAAATCAGTTAAATTGATTTGATTGATCTTTGAATCCAAAATCTTCGTTTCGAAATCACATTAAATTAGTCCAAAATACATCTAATTACATTCCTTGAAAATTTTCTATCTCAGACCAAATAAAGAGACTAATTTAGTCATAATTCAATTATATAAGTTTAACCACTCCATCCAAAACTTAGGAGTGTGAAAGATCTAGTGTGCTGGTTGGTTGGGTCCATTGGGGCCATGAGGAGCCTATCAACGTTACGTGTGAGATTGGTTTTCAACATGCATTCAGCAAGCCATGTCTACATTATCACATAATTTATTCATATTGCTTCATACCCCACATTCTCATCTTATGCATTAGTACAGTACAATGAATTTTTCTAATTATTTATAGATTTCATCACCCAAATAAAGCCAATTGAATAAACCAATAAATTAGATTAAATTATTAAATTATTCTGAATCGCCTTTTTTAATTTACAACTTCAACCAACCTTTATATATAACATTTTAATATGAACCCACAATTCAATGCTAATTATTGGATCTAATATTTTCTATTAAATTAAAAACTATGAGTAACAATTACCAAAATTATTTTGTATAGTTAAGAACTTAGTAATTTAAACACTAAATTTGATTATGACTTAAGTCATTTAATTATATAATGGGATAATTAATGCAATCACTGACAAATTCATTTTGTGACTCATTGTTTTGTATCGTAAGACGCTGAATTTTATTTTTGTAGAATGTATATAGCATACCACACCAAGCTAGCTCTTTGACCTAAGAAATCCATGTTGATGATATAGACATAAAGGTACCACCATGGTTATAAACAATTAATAAAAGTGCGTTTGCTGATATTGTATTTTTAGGAATCATATCTGTAGGACTCTATCATAAACAGTATGATATTTTCATATATATATATATATATATATATATATATATATATTTATATATATATATATATATATATATATATATATATATATATATATATATATATATATATATATATATATATATATATGTAATGTGATTGATTATTTATTTATATTTTTTAGAAATCTTTTTTAAATTTAAAATGATTAAAATAAAAAAAAATCATAGAAATGTAATTTACTCATCCTATTAGCCTTAGAATAATTTCGTTTATAGATACAGGAGTTTAGTTCGATAACTTTTTCTATAATTTTTTATCAAATATAAAAAGAAATATTTGCGCTTTCATATTTCGGAAAAGGAAAAAAAAAAAAAAAAAAGAGTATGAAACAAACATATGTAAGAGGTATTTGACAGAAGGGAATATGCAGGGAGTCTGTGGAACCTTGGAATTATCGAAGACAACACTTAATGGAAATGTTATGGATTCAACAATTGTGACATGTTTCTTAACGTGCAGAAAGCATAATTTTGATTAGAAGATCTGACTTCTCTGACGGGTGAAGCTTTATTTTAAATATTGAATATATTTGTAATTAATACAGATAACAAAAATCTATTATTTCTGCGTAATTAAACGTTCCTTGAAGGACGATATTTGAATGTTATAACACGAGAAATTATATTTTAATAGATAAAATGCATTTATAACTATTAATAAAAATTAATGCTTGAGATTATAACTACTTAAAAATTTTCAATATATGCCTGTTCATTTCAATCTCAACCATATTTTTTTTTTCTTCAAACATATAATTTGTTTCTCTGTGTTTGTTTCACAGTAGAAGATGAGTACGTAAAGAAAAATAGAAAATAAAGTTATTTGAATTAAAAAGAAAAAATAAATAAAAATAATGTTTATAAATAATTTTATTGATTTAATAGATTTAAGAAATAAAATCACATTATTTTATAAATCTCATTATTTTATTTTTTATTCTTTAAAATCCTATACATGAAATTGAAGTTTATGTAGGATTGAGATAATGATGAAAGGAAGATATCGGGGTGAGATGAGTGAAAGTCTTCTCCCCTTAAAGGTGTAAGGGATTGGGTATTGAAAATATTGGAGATTTTAACATGATACTATTAGTGAAGTGGAAATGGAGATTGGGGTCAAAGAAAAATGTGAAATGAAATAATTGAATCTAAGTATAGTTCTTAGAAGGATATAAAGGTTAAACAAATGAATGAGAATTAGTTTTGGTAGTGGCACGATCTATACTCAATACGTGGTGTAGGGACTTGTTCAAACTAGTTTGTTAACTCAGTCAAGTGGGATTTAAGGGATGGGAAAGTAGTCAAGTTATGGGAAGATAAGTGAGTGGGAAAGAACGGTTAAGAGATAAGTTTCCAAGGTTATTCAATCTCTCAGGCATAGACAGTTCAATTGAGGATATGGAAAAAAAAAAGGTTAGTGGTGATTGGCAGTGGGACCTTAGTTGGAGAAGGGAAAGATTTAGATGGAAGCAGGATTTGGAACTAGAGTTCACAACCCTCGTATCGGCACAGTGGAAAATTGGTAGCCAAGATGCTTTGGTGTGGATAGAGGATAATCTAGGGACATACACAGTCAAGTTTGGTTATAGAGTATTGCATAAACGTGTGATGAGCATAACATAATTATTTTTTAGCATCTGTGGAGCCTCAAAGTTTCTCCGACAACATGATTTTGTGTATGGAGAGCATTGTACGATAGACTGTCAACTATGGATAATTTTTTTGAGCTATAAAATCATAGTTTGATTTTTTATTTGAATAAATAACAAAGTAGCATAGATAAATGGTTCATTTGAGTTAGTAAAGTGTGTTTGATATAATATAATAGACAAAAGAGTCCTTTTATTTGATTGTGTTACAAACAAAATCATCCACTTAAGTATCATAAATTAATTACTTTTTTGAAGTCTTTTTAAATTTATTTAAATCACAATTCAACTCTCCTTTCTTGTAATTTTCCTGACTTAAATACAACTCAACACGGATTTTCTCCTTCCCCTTGCTCTGGATCTTGGTATATCATAGTCATTTGAGTCTCATTGAGTGTGACATCCATGCTACCGAAACATCAAGCCTCTTTAGGCTCTAACCTCCACAAGTTATACCTTTCACACCTTCTACGTATCCAATGAAGATACACCTCTCAACCCATGCTTAAATTTTTTCATTATTAACATGTTTAAATGCCAAGGTGCTAAATACCCTCAAATTCTCATAATTTGTTGGTCTTCACTCTATACTTCCATATGAGTATTTCAATTTACAGCAGATGATAGACTCGTTTTCATGAGATGGAAGACAATGTTTGCAGCTTCTCCCCAAAAGGACTTAGGTTATCAAACTCCTAGCAACATACATCTCACCCACTCCAAAATGGTTCTGTTCACCTTCTCAGCTAGCCCATTTCGTTGCAATGTACCTACAAACATCTTATGCTTGTTTTTACATTCTACTATACAAAACTCATTAAACTCCTCTGAACAAACTCGAATCCATTGTCTATCCTTAGCATTTTCAATTTGTCTCCTTCTGATAACTGACCATAGTATGCCATTCCTTAAACCTTTGAAAAGTCCCTGATTTACTTTTCAAGATATAGATCCACACCCTCTTTTAGTAATCATCCATGATGGTGAGAAAATAAAAACCTCTACCATGAATCTGAGCTTGCATTGGACCCTACAGTTTTACATGAGTATAGTCAAAGGGCTTATGGACACATGTTTACTAGTTTCAAACTTCAATCTAAGAGACTTTCCCAGTAGGCAATGATCATAAAACTCTAGCCCCTCCATCTTATCACTCATAGTAGGTTCTACTTCTCCAGCTCCGCCAAACCCTTCACATTGATGTGTCCCAACCTCAAATATCACAACTCTGCCTTATCTTGCATCATCTAACTAGCCACAAATGCATTCGTGATCACCGTTGAACTGTATAAGATGTACGAGCCATTATTTTTCTCCCCTTAGCAACTATAGACACTTTTCTTAGAATTAGAATCTTTATCAGAGCTTGTTCAATATTGATTGTTAAACCAATCTGATTAAACATAATGATTGATAAAAGATTCCTCTCAGAGCTTTGGAACATAGCTTACTTCTTGCAACAACATCTCATGTCATCAAATATTTTTAATTTGATAGACCTCATGCCTTGCATCGTACAAGCTTTATTATTTCCAAGAAGGACTACTCCAACTTCTTTCAATTCCAAGGTCTTAAAAAACTCATTCACAAGACACATGTGATAAGTGCATCGTGAGTCTATGGTCCAATTCCTCTATGTATCAGATGCCACCAACACCCATATTGACTCTTCTTTATTAGCCGCTACAACAACATCAACAAATTCCTTCTTGAAATTAGATTTCTCACCTTTCCCATTTCTCTTCTTCTATGTACAACTCATCTTGAAGTGACCTTTCTTGTGGCAGTTGTAACACTGAACTTTTGCTAGATCATCTGAAGAGTATTGCTTTAACTTCTCTCCCTTAAACTCCTTTTATTTCTTTCTCTTCTACTTTGACACATTTAGACTCAACCCATTATCCTCTCCCTTAGACTCTTAAAACTTCTTAAGCTTCTTAATTCTTATTGAGATTTGCAAATCCTCAAGAGTAATGGTCTAGTCCTTCCAAAACAACAAAATGTCTTTATAAAATGTTAATACGTCTTAGGCAAGACATTGAGAAGAAGTAAAGTTTTATCCTTATCCTCAAGTTTCACCTCAATGTTCTCAAGGTCATCCAGAATGTTGTTTAAAGTCGCTAGCTCCTCTATCATTGTTCTTGGCTCGGTCATCCTGAACGAATACAATTGTTGCTTTAAACACAGTCTGTATGCCAAAGACTTAGTCATATATAATGACTCAAGTTTTACCTACATCAATGGAACAATTTCTCATTAGTGACTCAATGCCTTATCACCAAGACTTAAAATATGGTACTCATTGCTTTTATTGATCATGTAAACCTTCTCCTTTTGAGACAAAAATGTTGCTCACCTCGCTCTTCATAGCATTAAAACAACCTTGTTGTATCAAGATTACCTGCTTTTCGATTTTCCATAATCCAAAGTCATTATGCTTGAAAAACTTCTCGGTGTCAAACTTTGTGACAATGTCTTCAACTTCTTGAATATTTTTTTTCTTATCCCCATAGATGGTGTCAATTGTTGAGTTCTCAACAATAACAAACAAGAAACACAAAAACAAGATTGAAAGAAAACATTTTTATTAACATTTAAATGTTTTACACATAGATTCTAATATAATATAACATATTGGTTATACTCATAAGATTCTATATATATAGAACCTAAACTAAAGGAATAATATAAAACTGTTAAGACAACTAAGTCTAATAAATATATGCACTAGACTATTTATCACATTATTACTGGACAATTTCTAATAAACAACCTTTTGATTTTTTTTCTTATTAGACAATGACTAAGTTTTCTGATAGACGATTTATAGAATAAATAATCACATATATAACAATACATATATATCAATAGTTTACTTAATTAATAATAAAAAAGGTTAGTTAATTTTAGAGTCTATTACCAGAAAATTATTAGGTATATTAATTTTGTGTAATGTGATATAATATATGATAGATATACGAATATGACTAGGAAGCCTACAATGTTACTTATTGATAGGATTGGTTTAAAGATAAAGGCATTTATTTATATTAATTTTTTTTTTCATGGTTACATTATAACTTTAAAGAGTTTCAATGTACTGACAAATATATATTGATGTTTTAAGTATGTCATAATATTTGAGTAATGAGAAGTGTTTTTTTACATGATTAAGAAGATTGATAAATCCTATTTCTCTTATTTCAATTAAAAGTAGTGTGACATGTAAAGTAATAGTATTTTACCTTTTTTAATGATGATTCAAATTTTTCTTTTTAGTTTTAGTTGCATTTTATATATTTATGGCTATTGTATTAGTTTCCTGTCAGATTTAATATTACTTTTTCGACTAGGATAAAATTTAGTCGATCATTTTTATTATTATTAGTATAGAAGCAATGAGCATAAAATATAGATTTGATTTAAAATATAATATAATTATTTATATTTGAATTTATAAAATTTTAAACTATTCTTTTAGAAAATAAATTTTTTTATTGGATTCTTATACCCACTACTAGTTTATGTAAAATTTGTTAACCATGTTTTATCCGAAATTCCATCTTTAAACACCATGTCAGGATCAAACCCTGTACCTCTCGCATGCAAAGCGCGCGCTCTACCATTTGAGCTACATCCCCTTATTACAATTTTAATCGAGCCACCTGTTTTTCTATTATTTTCCATTTGCATTATTTAGTTTTATCAAAAAAAAAAAAAAAAGAAATCAGAAGGGGTTGGATCTTATTGTTTTTTAATTAAACAAGGTTGTCTCTAATTAATGATAAACATTAATGATGAACAGGGTTGTCTCCAATTAGTTTTCAGCATACATAATAGATACAATATCTCATGATTAAAATTTATTTCTATTTTTATAAGAAAAAAATGATTATTAAAATTCAATAAATAGGAAAAAATATGTCTTTGTACGAGTCAAAGTAAAAAGTTTAAAATTTTTGTAAAGAATAAATTATTCAAAACCAAATACAATTTGATAAGTTCATTTTAAAATATTCTTTGAAATCTATCATTCATCAATAAAGACAAAAGCTTAACATTCTAACAAAGTCTAAGTATGAAATATATGTATTTATAACCTACTTTTAGTATTAGTGACTACTTTCATGTAATACATCAAATAAAATTATAAATACAAAAAGCCACACTAAATAAAAATTGTAAATAATATAACATGTTCACTCCAAAATATAAAGTCAAACATGATATTCTTGAATAATTTTTTTATTCAAACACAACAAATTACAATTTTAAATAACACTATCTTCACACTTACTTGTCTAAGGTGTAGCCAAACAGAGTGAAAATGATCACACGAAAACATCAATACCACAATGACCAGTAATTTCAAGCGAACCAAAAAAGTTAACCAATATAATCAAACCATACACCTAGACATTTAAACATGTAGAAAACCTCAAATTACACCACATAATTGATTACTCAAGGTAGATAATTGATTAAAAAGAAGCTCACCACCCATGATGGATCTCACCCACCACCATCCTTCAACCACCACGAATTAGCGTCACTAACAACATCAGCCACCACCAAGTTACCGACCAAGAACCAAACCAACGACAAACTTCAACCACCACAACTTACCCACCATAAACCTGCAAAGGGTCTCCAATATCCTCATTTCTCATATTTGGAAATCATTTTCGTAATCCTTTTCGACAACCTTAGCCACCATGAAGTAGTGCCACCACCCTCAGCCATGACCAACCTCTGCAACCAACAACCAAAGTCACCACCAACAACTAACACCGTAACTCACCTAACGACGAACATCAAACACTGAATCTCCTCCACCATCACTTATAGCCACCACGAATGTCTTGCAAACGAAGCTCCAACTGAAGTCGTCTGCCAAATGAACTCAAACTCGCAAGAACAACTCCGCACCAATGTTCCTTATAATGGCAAATTTTAATTTGTCAACAACTACACCCGCTATATTCAAAATTCATCTGAAAGGTTGCAAGGAATCTCTAGCTACCACAAAAGGAATCCCTGCCATTTTCATTCGCATGCATTCAGGCACGACTACGTCTCACTACTTTACACTACTCATGTTCATGCCCAATGAGGTTAAAATGGTCACTATTTTCGTGTCAGTATGTCTTTCCTTGAGAATCTCTTCTCACAAGCGAGGATGCGCTTTCCTCCTCTTCTCCTTTCTCCCGTTCACAAATCAATAGTAAATACTCCATTGATTTTTAAATGATGATAAACAAGCTTCTCTCTAATTAGTTTCTCTCATATATAATATATATATGTAATATGTCATGATTAATTTAATTAACATTTATTTTATCTTTATAAAAAAGTGATAATTAAAATTGAATAAATAGGAAATATATGTGCCAGTTCCTACCAATGAGTCAAAGAGACAAGCTCAAAATTTGTGAGAAAAACGATTCCCCAAATGAAATAAATTTTTCAAACCAAATAGAATCTGATATGCTCGACTTAAAATATTCTAAGAACTCAACATTTTGGCAAAGTCTAAGTATGAAATATATGTGGCCATAACCTACTTTTAGTATTAGCAACTATGATATATATGTGCCCAGATCTTGCCAAGCTTCTTATAAAAGGCTTTAAAACAATCACAAAAAACTAATGCTAATTAATTCATCAGTTTTACTTTAGAAAAATACATGTACATTGATAAAGTCGTTAAGAATAGACTAGAAATTTCTTCCATTTTTATAAGGATATGTTTTAGTTCAAATATCAACATGATTTCCACTAATACCTTTACTGAGATTATATCTTATTAAAATTAATAAGAATTAAGCCAAATATCATAATCACTAATTGGAGTTGGGGTGGACACTATTATACTTATCACTAGATGATGATTCAAAATGGTGCATGGATATTTTCAGCCACATGTTTTCAACCAATATCAACATCATTTTAGCTCACAAGAGTTGCACTTAAAAGGTTTTCCAAAAATTATCTCTTGTAACAATCTTGGCCAAAAGTCGACCTCATTAAAAATGGAATTCATAAAATGAACCTTCTTAGTCATCTCCAATCAAGTCCCTAACACCCCCAAGGGATTTGCTCACAAGATGACCAATTATACCACACAAAGGACGAGTTGTTTCATCTCCTAAAATGTTAACTCAGGTCTCGTATGAAGACTACATTTTCAAAATCCATCACTCCATTAAGATCTCTTTGGTGAATAATCTCGAACTCAAAAGTCAAGTGAACATAACAGTTAAGAACATCTCAATTCACTACATCACAAATAAAAGTCAAACAAATCTCAAATTGAAAAGACAAGAAATAAAATTTTCATTTCACAACACTAAGAATGTGAAGATCGAAGTCTATCGAGTCTGAGACTCTTTTGGTCACATAATTATAATCTTCCTTCGTGTCACATAGTCAATAATGAAAACTTCTTTAAGGCTAAAAAAATTTATCATATCCAAGAGACAAATGATCCTATACAAAACTAGACATAATTAATCCTATATTTTAGAGGCTCTAACTTATCCTATATTTTAGAACCTGTATAATTCATCTTATACTTAAGACTTGGTAAGCTAATTAGTAACAAACAATCATTAAAAGAAAGATTTTGCATTTTATTTATAGTCAGCATTTGCAGACAATAAACAATAAGAAAAATCTTCTCGAGGAGGGTGAAAATACAGGACCAACTTTCTCATTGAAAACTATGGCAACAATCCAATTATGGAAACAAACATAAATAAATACTCCATTGGTTTCTAAATGATGATAAACAAGATTCTCTCTAATTAGTTTCAAGCATGCATAATATATGCAATATATAATGATTGACATTTGAATAAATAGAGAAATATGTTTTAGTTCCTACAATCGAGTCAAAGTGACAAGGTCAAAATTTATGTGAAAAACGATTCGCCAAATGAAATAAATTATTCAAACCAAATGCAATCGGTTTAAAATGTACTATATGGTCGAGACATTCACAATCATAACTTTATGATTCGCTACAGGACGATACGTTCTCAGCCATAACTTAGGCATAGACTGAGATGTCCCTAACTAAGTATCGGTTGAACACTACTCAAACTTTATAAATACTTTTTTATTATTATTTTCCCTCTGAACGCAATCATAATATATCTCTGATAACAGAAATATGGAAAATCAACAACCGTCGAACCAATTAAGTCAAAATAACTTTTTAACTATTATAGATAATAGGGGAACATCAGAAAGAAAGGTACACTTTATACCCCACTTAAAGAAAGTTCTGATATCTAAGTACTAACTTTGCCATCAGAATATCTTTTACATGTAATCCTCCCTTTCCATTGAAAAGAAGATCGAAGACTGAAGACCGATGATCGATGACTGAAATCGAGACAAAAGATCGAAGAACCAACAAAGTCAGTAGGAATAAGCGTTAGCCCCTTTGACGAGGAGGGTGAAAATACAAGACCAACTTGAAATAACTATCATCTAAACTTTCCACCACATAAAAGGTATTTTTAAAAAACTTATTTTAGAATTTTTTAACTAGATTAGACCTATTAGTGGCCAAACAAAACTAATAACATAGAAGATTTGTATAAGTTCACAAAAACTCACAGGTCACGTCTTGTTTTATCTTGAAATAACTTTAGAGGTTTATCAAATTAATTAAATGTTGTTTTATCTTGAAATAACTTGTTTAGAGGTTTCAATAATTAATTAAATGGTTACAAATGAGTACAAAATCTACTTTATATTAATGTCAACCCACAAAAGTACGTAAACCTTAATTTCTTAGGTCAATGAGCCTAAACTTATCTATTGATTGTCAATTTCTTGATCAATTATATAAATAAAACTTGCAATCACAGTAAGGGTCTTAAGACAACAAAATAGTTATGTTATATTCCTAGAGACAGATATTTCCCAATACCTAAATAATCAAAGATCAAGCTATGAATCAACACTACAGACAATAAGTGCAAATTTAAAATACTGATATAATGAAAGAAAAATATGTATGTAAAGACATATTTATTAAGACCAATATTGATTACAAGAGAGTTTTGAAAGATAAAATCTAACCCCAAAAACAATGGATTTAGATTCTCATAGCCATGAGAATACTAAACATAACAAATTAGCAATGGAAGATTATAGAAAACCCTAATTTGCCTCTATATCTAACCCTAATGCATAACAAATATTAAAGAGAATACAAAATTTGACGTTCACGCCCAACTTAGCCTCAATGGTGCTGGTGCAACTAGATTATGTTGTTGTTCCGCACTTCCGGGCCAAACTGGCACTAGACTCAAGTTTCCTGCGTCGGCGCATTTTCGCTGATTTGCTCTTAGGTTTGCTCAGGTCAGGCTTAGGTTTTGTGCACTAGGCCTGAGTTTTTTTTTTTTTGTCTAATTGCTCTTTAATCACTCATCTTTGGGGTTTTAATCCTTCTTCTCTTAATCCAATGCTTTCATGTTCATTTATAAGCAACATAATAAGAATTAGTAATCAAAACTCGTATAATAATTTATTAACAAAATAACCTAGAATTGAGAATTAAATAGATTAAGCGTAGAGAGAGTTGATTTTGTCTTCAAAAATAGCCCAAAAATATCATATAAATCAACTTTATCAGAGGCCTTCTTTGCTCTGGCTTTTGTGGATGTCGATCTTCTCTTTACCTTGCCTCAATAACTTTTGGTGGAGTGTCCTGGTTGTGCTTTTATAGCAGATGTTGAATATGAACGACTTTCTCCTTTCTGTTCTTTTTACCAAACGGTCATGAGCTTTCTTCTTGTAGGAGTAAGCTGGAGGACATAATAAAAAAATTAAAAACTAAACAGCGATTTGTGCCAAAAGTCTTAGTGAATAATTGTGAGGATGTTGTGTCTTCACAATATGAAGATATTTCTAAGTCTCTTTCTAAGAGAGATGTTGATGTTACTGTTGTAGCTGTAGATATGCATCATACTTCAATTTCTCATCTTGATTATAGCCTTGAGGGCATGTCAAGTCTTGTTGATGCTTCTTCAATTTCTGAATAGAATAGGTAAACTTCTCCTAACAACGATCTTGTTTCTCCTACGGGTTTGACTCTTTCCAATTTTTTTTCCTCTTTACCTATAGTAGATGATGATATTCTTTAGGAAATTTTTTTCGTTATACATAATGCTTTAGAACAGTCACATATAATACATGTATAATTTATTTAAAGCAAAAAAAAACTATTCCCCTATAATTAATCATAAGGAGCAGAGTTCGGTTCTAAGAGGTGGGCAGATACGTTGGAGGAGAAAACCTTCAACTCAAATTTTGATGGACATGATGATCTAGTCTAATCACCATGCAGACCTGGTCGGTCACCGAAATACGCTTTTATAGTTGTTGGAAAAGCCAATGAAATAGCTTTTCATGGTTATGTTGGGATTAAGCTTGATTCCATGGTGGCTACTAGTTTGGAAGTTTCTCATTTATTGATTCATATCCTTTTAGCTATTTTTGGTTTGCACTCAATTGCTACAGGTTCATGCCCTGTGAGGCTGCAATCAGATACTAGAGGGGTGCAGGCTTTCTAGGCTCTTTTTAGCTTTAAGGAGGAGTGTAAATTTGTTTTTGAGGAGGAGTGTAAATTTATTTCTAAGTACTAGATATATCTTGTAAAGCATGGTTCCCTAGTGATTCAAATGAGTTGGAAGGGTGTGTTCAAATTTTTAGAAAACTTGGGAGATCGAGGAAGGGTGCTTCGAAAACTGCTAAAAAAGCTATTAGAGTTGGTACTACAAAGAAGAATTGATGGAGGGGTTTGTTCACCTCAGTTGTGGTTTTCTTTCTTTTGTTGTTTTGTCTTTTAACACAAAAGATATACCTCTTCGAATTCTTTTGTGGGTTTCCCTTAGTTTTCTTCTTTTGTTTTTCATACTGATAACATTTATTTTAATGGTATTTTTGGACTTATTTTCATAATGGACTAAATTCTTTCTAGGTTTGGAACTTGATAAATCCTTTGTTTTTATTCTTTTTATAAATAATTTATTTCTTGTTATAAATAATTGGTTACTTGATATTTTAATCAAATTTTACTATAAATCTCATTAATCTTGCCAAATAATTAAACAAAAGGCATTTGGGTCAAGAAGAGTAGAACTGGAGCCTATAAAGAAGGAGATAAAAGATAAAAATTAATGCAGACCAACTACGCTCGATGCCCCTAGAGTTGGTCTGAATGCCAATCAAACCTGAGAGCAAAATGTTCTGCCCAACACTAGTTGGGTCAAGAATTGTAACAGAATCTAGTTATGCCTTATATCACTGAAGCTTGGCCAAGCTGTTATAAATCAAAATTTATTTAAAAGATTCTCTATATTAGGGTTAGACACTTTTAGTACTCTCTATTCGAGCTAGGAGTCAAAAAAATGTAACTTTGAGATGACAACTAGGATTTAGAGGGTTCCTTACCTATTTGTATATCAATCCTCATCCAATGTTCATTTTTTTCATCTTTTGAAATTAGATGTATCCGTTTGAATTCTCATGTAATTGTTTATAGTTTTCATATTTATGTCTAGTCACTGTAAGAAACCATTCAGAAACCAATCAAGAAACCTATTTAAGAAACCAATCTAACCCAATATGAGCTTTGCTGAGCATCACCTAGCATCGTTGAGTCTTGCTGAGCATCGTTGAGTCTTGCGGAGCACATCCTCATCGCTTGCAGAGAATTGACGAGCACCACAAGTTATCCCGAGTATTGAGTTATCAAATCACATTGTTATCCTCCCCATCGCTTTTCACCATCCCGAGCACGTCCTCATTGCTTGTTGAGTATTGCCGAGCATGGCTCCAAGCTTTGTCGAGTCTTGCCGAGTATCGCCGAGCTTTGCCCCAGCTTCACAAAGCTTTTCCGAGTTTCACCATTCCCGTTTAGCTCATCACCAACGTCACACCATCCTTGCCAAGTAGGTGCTGCCAGAGGAGAGCCATGATGCGTCCTCGTAACCATTCTTTCCAGTGACAAAACCAAGTTGTGTGTTGCCATCTTGGGCCATTGACTCACCACGTTTTGCATCATAGATTGCAACCATTCCCTCCCTGTCACAGCCATGTACAATATTCGAGGAGTCATCCTTGCCACGTTTGACTCACCACGAGTCGCCACCTAAAACTTCTCCGTAAAAAACAAAAAACTCAGTAACCATGGCGGTCATTGTTTTCTTTCGCTACGCCATGAACAACACATTCTTTGTTGCTAAGGTTTTGAAATGGTAATTGTCGCTGACGCGTTATTCAAATCATTCTTGTTGGTGCCTCACTTTTGTTCAATCACGTCGGTGTCTCCTATGCTTCTTCATCCTGTCCTAATTCAATTTAGGATAAATGGGCTCGTGAGCAAAATGCAATGAAGCGGCGCAAAGCAGTGAGGAGTCGTAGTTTTTTGGGCTTAACCCGAATGTTTTTGGCATTGAATGAAGAAAAAAAGTCTGGATCGAAGAAAATGGGAAGAGTTGGGTTGATGCTCGTTTTAGGCCAAACCGAATTAATAGTTGCTCGTTGCTATTTCTTTTGCTTTTTACGTCTATTTTTTTATCTATTTTTACTTTCTGCCGTTTGTAATAAATAATAAATTTTGATTAAATATCTAAATGACCATAGGCATGAGACGAAATTTAATATTTCATTTAGATATTCAAATGACCACACACGTCAAGTGATATCTAACATGAAATTTTATTAAAAAAATAAAAAATATCAAAATTTTTAAAATATAAAATTTTCAAAAATTTAAAAAAATATCAAATTCCCAATAACCAAACTTTCTTTTAGAAGTACGTTAAATCGGGTCCCTCTAATTTAAAATTATTTTTGTTCTTATTTGTATTTTTTATTTTTATTTTGGGAAAAATAAATATTTAATAAATCACATTTAGTTTTACTTATTTGATTAAAGGTATTATCTTAAGACGGACATTATTGGGTGTTAATATATTTCCCACACGTAATCGACTCCCGAGTCTATCTATATTTCACAGATCATCCTTTCCTTTTTTTGGTTTTTTATAACAAACTATGGTGGCGACTTCATCGCTTTCATTGACCTTCGTATTTCACATTTCAAATCGTTATTCGCCGTCGTGATCCAGGTCACGACAAGTTTCTAACATACATAATATATGTAATATGTAATTATTAACATTTAAATAAATAGGACAAATATGTTTCAGTTCTTATAATTGAGTCAAAGTGACAAGGTTAAAATTTACGTGAAAAACAATTCGCCAAATGAAATAAATTATTCAAACCAAATACAACCTTTTTAAAATGTACTACATGGCCAAAATATTCACAACTATAACTTTGTAATTCACTACAGGCTGACAAGGTCTCAGTCATAACTTAGGCACAAATTGAGATGTCCCCAACTAAGTATGAGCTAAACAATACTCAAACCTTTTAAACACTTTGTCATTATTATTTGCTCTCTGAACACAATCACATTATACCTTTGACAACAAAAATATGGAAAATAATCTAGTGTCAAATCAATTAAGTCAAAATCACTTTTTAACTACTATAGATAACAGGGGAAGACCAGAAAGAAAGGTACGTTTTTTACCCGTTTTTTAAAAAACTATGATATCTGAGTACTAATTGGCATTAGAGTATCTTTTGCAGGTAATTTCCTCTCTCCATTGAAAAGAAGATCGAAGACTAAAGACCGATGACTAGAACTGAGACAAAAGATAGAAGAACCAACAAAATTAGTAGGAATAAACATTTTTACAAATGTATAACGTGAGGTGTGTAAAGTGGGTATTCAAGTGTCAATTACCAAAACGCGCTGACATGTTGTCACATAACTGATCATGCGTAACCACAAATAAAAATTACTCCATGATATGGGTAAAGTGGGGATACATATGTCCGTTACCAAAACTTAATCATATGTTGCCACATAATGAATTATTGGTAACCAAGACTATTTTATTTATTATATCAATAAATTTTACAAGTAAAGAAATAAATTAATCAAGTTTTTAAAAACACTTAGTTAATAGTTGAGAAAGACTTTGAAATGTATTATGTGATGTGGATAAAGTGGAATTTATGCGTCACTTCCCAAAAGTTTCCTTACATGTATTACATAATTGATTTTATATAAGTGGAATGAACATAACAATCAAGAACATCTTGATTCACCACGTCACAAATATTAAAGTCAAAAAAATCTCTGACAAACAAGAGAAGAAATAAAATTTTCATTTCACAAATATTAAGATTAAGATTGTCAATACCGAAGTCTATGGAACATTTTTTATCACATAATTATAATATTCTTTCATGTTACAGAGTTAATAATGAAAACTTCTTTGATTCTAAAACATTTATCATATCCAGGTTGGAAGAGACAAATGATCCTACACAACTAAATATAATTAATCCTATATTTTAGAGCCTATAACTCATCCTATATTTTGGAGCCTATATAATTCATCTTATATTTTGGAGCCTATATAATTCATCTTATGTTTTACACTTGGTAAGCTAATTGGTAACAAGCAATATATTTTGTATTTCATTTGTAGTCAGCGTTTGCAGAGACTAGACAAGAAGAAAAATCTTCTAGAGGAGGGTGAAAATACTGGACCAACTTTCTCATTGAAAATCTTATTACTTCATTGGTTTTTAAATGATTATAACCAAATTTCTCTCTAATTAGTTTCTAGCATACATAATATATGTAATATGTCATGATTAATTTGATTACATTTATTTTATCTTTATAAAAAAAGATGATAACTAAAATTGAAAAAAATAGGAGAAATATATTCCAGTTCCTACAATTGAGTCAAAGTGTATCAAAATTTGTGTGAAAAACAATTTCCCAAAGGAAATAAATTATTGAAACGATAGGTTCATTCTAGCAAAACTCTAAATGTGAAATATATGTGTCGTCATCTTGTCAAGCTTCTTATAAAAGGCTTTAAAACAATCATAAAGAACTAATGCTATATCACAATTAATTCATCAGTTTTAAGGAAAAATACATGGATAGTGATAAAGTCATAAAGAATAGACTAGAAACTTTTTCCTATTTTTATGAGGATATGTTTTAGTTCAAATGTCAACATTATTAAAATTAATAAGTCTCGCAAGCAGACAACACAGTTTTTATACTCGCCCCTCCATACTGTCGTAAAATAGAAATATAATGATCCTCAGACACTGAAATAAGTTCTTCGAGCAAAATATCATGATCACCAACTGGAGTTGGGATGGACACTGTTATACTTATCACTAGATGATGATTGATGAAAATGGTGCACGAATTTGATTCTTTTACGTTATGCAAAATGTTATACTTCTCTATTAATCCATTGAGAAACATGTTTTTTTATAAGTATTCGATATAACCTTTTTAGTGAATGCTTGCAAATTAGAGTACAAGATAAAACAGTATTGGAAGATAGGTGCGTAGAAGGAGCTTTTAGGAATGAAAAATAAGGACTTAAGAGGTGCAATAGACAAAACAACGACAGCCTC
>Ga0209489_100051_pt1 | contig 152316 bp, 79 predicted proteins | sample SiratrowhiteBW_FD_187527 | JGI IMG/M metagenome (GOLD analysis project Ga0209489, IMG submission 187527) | Root nodule microbial communities of legume samples collected from California, USA - Siratro white BW (SPAdes) (version 2) | ecosystem: Host-associated > Plants > Roots > Nodule | place...
AAAACAAAAAAAAAAAAAAAAAAAAAAAAAGTTGTCCACCGCCATGGATTCGCAGCACCGAACAGTCGCTTCTCCTCCGTCGTCGCAAGGCCGCGATTTCACCGCCATTCTCTTCCCCTTCCTCTCATTCTTTGCCGTTGTCGCTCTGGTAACTCTCCCTCTCTCCTCATTGCGATTCCATAATATTTTCATTCTCGCTTGCATTTCCGCTTTTCGATAAGCGACAATGCCTCACTTTATTGCTCCTCCACGACTAGTGTCGTATGACTACTGTGATGTTCCGCTGAATCTCACTCGCATGTGTAATCCTTTATCGATTCATTACTCTCGTATCTGGTTTGGTTGTTTGATTGGTTTGCCTCTCTCTGATTTCGATGTTTTCTTTAACTTGTATCGTTGTGTTAGGAATATTTCACCGAAAAAAATTGTGTGCTATTTCTGAACTGTAACGGCTATTCGTTCAGTGCACTGACCTTAATGAAACAAGCAAGGTGGAGTTGGATTGCAGTAGCTGTTACCAGAAACTTGATATACTAATTATTTTGTTTGATCACTTTTGGACGGATTTTATTATAGGCCTCGCATTTAGTGATGAGATTGTTGTTGTACAAAGGGAATGTAATCTCTAATATCCGCGTGGGTGAGAAGGAGAGAACCGTTTTTGCATCAAATATGATATGATATGATATTGCACATACGTGTGGAAATGCCTGGGATATAAACATTCAATTATCTGCTCATAATGTTAGGTAGAGGAATAGTGGAAGGTTCTAAAGTACTGAAGTTAAATGTTGATGAATAGGCTATATATGTCTTGTTTCGTTGTTGATTTGGCATTGTTTTTTTGTTCTGCTTATAATTTTCATTTTTTGCTTGTTTATCAATGTTGATTGTGTTGGAACTTTTGCTGAACTGATGGGCTTTCCAAACGTTTAGTGTTTAGACAAATGATCCATGTAGACGAACCACACTGGGATAAGGTTTAGTTTTGTACTTATTGCTGTGCTATTTCTTACAATTGGAAAATATTTATATTGATTCTACTCAGCCTTTGAAGCTTAGAGACATGTGATTTCATCTGCAGGTTTTGGTTCCTTCAGCATCACCATCCTTCCAAAATACCTTATCCATTGTGCACCAAGTCCCAGAAGGCCATGTGGGGGTATATTGGAGAGGAGGTGCCCTTCTGAAAACAATTACAGAGCCAGGTGCTGAGTATTCATTTATTTTCTTCAGTGTATAGTAGCGCAAAGGTTTGCTTAATTTTCTTTATATTAATTTTATAGGTTTCCATCTAAAGATGCCTTTTCTTACCCAGTATGAACCTGTTCAGGTGACACTTCAGACGGATCAGGTAACTTGATTAGAGAAAGTTCAGGATGTGAATTTCAGTTCCTTTGGCTCTATACTTTTGAATTTTGAAATTATGGTGTCTATTGCAGGTGACTGATATACCCTGCGGTACTAAAGGAGGTGTTATGATCAATTTTGAGAAGATTGAGGTAATAGCTTTTTCTTCTGAAATCTTAGATTTACTAGTGTTCTGTTTTTCTCTTTTCACTTATTTAATAATTTTATATGAAGTGGTGTATATTCTTCTTTTAGGTTGTTAACCGACTGCGTAAGGAATTTGTCTTTGAGACATTACTCAACTATGGTATACAGTATGATAAGACATGGATATATGACAAGATTCATCATGAGATCAATCAGTTCTGCAGCTCTCACAGTCTACAACAAGTCTATATTGATGTGTTTGATCAGGTTAAATATTAATATTTATAAGTGAGGTTTACAGTCATAGTTTATTTTATTCTGGTAACTCCCATTTTATAATGTAATTATTAAGACAAGATGATGGTTGGACTTGATATTAAACAGTATGATGTACGCTTAGTAACTTTAGCTTCTATTGTCATACACTGAAAAAGAGTTTATGCAAGTTTTTATTGTACCATACTTTGTGATTGTTTTCCTCCTTTGTACAGATGAGTTAAACTGATGTGCATCTTTTGGCTTATGGTATTTCTCCTTTCTTGTTGTCCGCATAATACCATCATTTGGATCCTTTCAGATTGATGAAAAGATGAAAGATGCTCTTCAAGTTGACTGCACCCGCTATGCTCCAGGAATTGAGATCATTAGTGTCCGGGTCACAAAGCCAACCATTCCAGATAGCATAAGACGCAATTTCGAACAGATGGAAGAGGAGCGTACTAAGGTATACTTTCAGTCAGAGCAGTCATTTTCCTGTTGAGAGATGTGGAGCTATATGAGTAATTTAATTGATAATTTCATTTGAAGGAGACAGGGTTTTTAAACATGAGTGAGGACATGCACATGTTCAGTGTTCTTTTCCCTTTATGATTGATCTGCGCGGTCTCAGATTTGTGCATTTTGTTGAGTCCTATAAATGCTTCTGGCAGGATTTTGTATGCTAGACTCTCCATTTTATTTTAGCTTTATTTCTTCTCTCCACTAAATGATGTTAAGCAAGGTGCTTTGGATGTTATTGGATAGGTCTTAATTTCTATTGAGAAACAGAAAGTAGCGGAGAAGGAGGCAGAGACTATGAAGAAGATGGCCATTAGCGAGGCCGAGAAGAATGCCAATGTTAGCAAGATCCTTATGGAGCAAAAATTGTTGGAAAAGGACAGTACTAGAAGACAAGAAGAAATAGAGAATGCAATGTACCTGGCCCGTGAAAAGAGTCAGGCAGATGCAGACTTCTACCGGTGAGATTTTCCTATTCCTAATGTCTTTGCTGAATGCAAGTTTACGAATAAGATATTACAATTTATGGAATTGGAAAAAATTAAATTATGAATTTAACTGTTTTTGCAATTTCAAGAGTAATTAAGGAAGCTGAAGCAAACACCTTGAAGCTTACCCCTGAATTTCTTCAGCTAAAATTCATTGAGGCCATTGCTAATAACACGAAAATTTTCTTTGGGGACAAGGTATTCGCTTCCTCTACCAGCTATGCTAATATCTGTCTGACCTTGTTCTCAGACCTGACCTTTTAGCTTGGTCTCCAGGTTCCTAATATGATTTTGGATCAAAGGCTACTTGGAAACTTACTTCATGAAGTTTCTATAGGGACAACTAAGACAGGAAAATCAGATATCTGAATCATTAGCTGTCAGAATTCTGAGCTCGGATGACTCCACCACTACCAATATTTTGGAGAGTTATATCTTCATTACACGATGAGAATGAAATACGAAGATCCACATTTTTTCATTTGTACGAACTGTTTGAGTCCATACATGTCACCTTTTCACATTTGCACAGTCAGGTTTCATATACGTATGCATTTAAAATAAGACGCTACGCATACAAAAAAATATATACCTTCAAATCAAAATTTAAAAGATTTATCTTTTTTAAGAATTTTAAATGCTTTACTATAAAATATGTCCTATGGATAAGTAATTTGAAGAATTTGAAATTGATGTTAACTAAAATTTTTTGTATTGATATTGATAGAAATAATATTTTTAATTCAAATTATTAGAATTATTTTTTTATTATAACTACTATTATTGCTTTTTTTAGTTAATGTCAACAAGACTATTTAAAAAAAAAAAGAAATCAATGTTGGTATTGATTATTGGTCAAACAAATATTCATGCTATAAGAAAAAAAATTTAAAATCTGGACAATTTTTTATCACAAAATAACATTAATTAATATTAACTAAAATTTTATCAATATTAATATTTTTATTCAATCTTAGATTCCTAATTAGAAACTTAATTTAACAATATGTTTGTTTTATATTAAACCTTTGGGCAATTCTAATATCATGAGTACCACTCCCCAAAATGTGAAATCCATAGTCCACCACGCTCCAAGTCTAATGAAATTGTGTCAATTTCCTTAATTGAGAGCGTAAGATTATCTAAAGCTAACCCACTTAAAACCAAAATTAACCACTGTCACGTTATCAAAGTCACCCAATAAGTCTCATGACCACACATGATAAGGACATACTAATTGCATTAATGAGGAATGAGGAAATATTCTCTGGTAGGGTTTGAGCACTCTATTTGTTACCTCTTAACGTGTTTTATCTTACTAATTACCTTAAGTAGATTAGGAAAGCAATATTGACGGTTATTCTTGAATGTAACGTAAGTCATCTAATGAACCTTGTCAGCACACAAACTAAGGGCAAAATAATACGTACATTTAAGAGGTAATATTGAAAAGAATTTTGGTTGACTTCAATTGGAGTGAATTGAATTATACTAACTTTTTCGTAAAAAGAAATTTATAAGGATTAATAATTTTATTTAAAATAATTTATTGCAGTCTTGGTTGATAAACAACAGAAAATTAATCACTTATAATTCACACACAATTAGATAAAATTTTTAAAATTTAGTGGATTAAATTTGTACAACAAAAATTTTATGCAATTGAAAAGAAATTTGTACAACAAGTTAAAATACTAAAAAAGAAATCATGCAATTAAGTTATTGAATTTTCAGTAACACAAACACCAAGAATGCAATATATTATCGGTTAATAACTATGTTTTTGAATATTTGTTTGAGTTTAACCAAAATACATTGTAATTCTTTAGACTTATTTCAACATATTACTAATCAAATAAAAAATAGTCAATTTAATTTCTATTTCAGGTGGTTTAATTTTTGGTGGTTTAATTTTTGTTCAAAAATAGATTATGCATAAACTCAAAAAAAATTCAGGAATTGAAAATAAATAGATAGAATACAATATTTTTATATTGATTTATTCTTCCTCAAGTTTTACATGCAATTTTTCTTACAAACTTGCAATGAATTCCATTAAATAGTATAATACACAAATACACCAAGAAACAATCCAACAACCTGTGCACCACACTACTACACCTCTATAATCAAAAATCCTATTCAATTATAGACCAAGATCCAATACAATCAATAGAAATTGGAAAAATACAAAACAAACTCAACTAAAATGAAACAAAACGGTTCAAGATGTTGCATAAGACTTCCTTGACTCAGAAAATAGATGTATGACACTGTAGAATGATCACAAGTCAAAGAAAATGCTCTATGAACTATTTTATTTTATTCTTAATCAAAAACTCTTTCAAACTTTGAATAAACTTACTGTTATTCGAAAAATGCTCTCTTTGTAAATATTGATCTCTCAAAAATTTGTAATTCTCTTCTTATAAGTAACATCATCAACTTGTTAGTTAACACTTGGTTCCAAAAGTGAAGGTACTCATAAATGAACATGCAACCAATTTTTATGGTTATGGATATGATCTAATTAAATTTGAAAACATCGTCCACATCTTCCATGATAGTTGGAACAATAGAAGTCTTCTCAATTACTCCTAGAAAAGATGGATATAGACCAACAGTATGCAATCTTTAAGATGATTAGAGGTCTGATCAAGAGAATGCTCAAAAAATTCTAGAATAATAGAATGATCTTGGTTGTCAGCATTATTGTTTGTTTCATCAGTAAAGGTTGTTAAGACATAGATGATTCAGGACAAGTCTACATATTTGTCAATAAGTCATCCTAAGTTTTTTTGGTACAAATAATACCAAATTTTATATATCTAATGAGTTTATCAAGTGTAAAGCAGCATAAGTTTCTTCCAGTCTAAAAAAAAAATTATTGTGTCATTCACAAAATGTTAGACATCTTAAAATAAAATATATTGATTCAAAATCCTCCTCTTTAAAACCACCCTTGTTATAGAAAATAAAAAAGTTGAAACTTTAAGCTTGATAGCTTGAAAGAAAATTGTAAAACTCTTAGTTTATACTTGATCACTAAAGACAAGAAAAACAACTCTCTTTAGTCAATGATGAAAGCTTTAGAAAAGACATTGTTCAAAGATGATTGATCTCATAGAGTAAATAATCTACTCTTTGAGAATGAAACTTTCAGCAAAGTCATATCCTCAAGTGAGGATAGAAATAAGAGGAAATAATCTTCTAATGGAATTCACTTGCAAACCCTCAAATAGAAGATGATCAAACTTTGAGGAAGAAAAGAAAAAACCTCATACACCTCACAAGCATAATACACAAAATGTGCTTAAGCATTTCACAACTAACAAGAAATGACGAAAGTCCATTCAAGAACTTAAGAAAGAAATAATTTATTTTTGCAAATGTGCTTAATAGGAGGAACGAGACCTATGTCATGGTATATAATATATAAACCATAAGTCAAATATGTGACAGTGGATACAATATTTCATTTAACAAAAATCAATGTGTTAAAAAATTATCATACTACTATATTTTCTACTAAAGACAAGGTAATTTATACAAGATAGAATTGTGTAAATTGTCAAACTAGAAGGTATAAGTCAAATGTATGACAATGAATACAATGTTTCATTTAACAAAAACCAATATGTGTTAAAAAAAATCATCATACCACTATATTTTTTGTCAAAAGACCATGTAAGATGTACAAGCTAGAACTGAGTTATTAGTCTAAAAGGTCTGTCACTTATCATCTTTTCAAGAAAGCTTTAAGTATTGAACATGAAGTGTAATTATGCAAATTTGATATTAATCTTAAAGTTGGAAAAGTTGAATCTCATGAGAAAATTCTCCAATATGTCATTTAAAAATGATTTTCTCTTTAAGCATATATTATGGGAAAGCATTAAAGTATCTTTTTCCAAAAAAAGTTATTTCTTTAAGAGACCTTTTTGAATTGATGTATATTGATCTATTTGGTTCAATAAAAATTGTCTCTATGACAAAAGATATGGTTTTGTCATAGTAGATGAACATGAATTAAGTTCCTTACCACAAAGATGAAGCCTTTTGAAGCATTCTATAAATTCTGCACGAATGTTCAAAATAAAAAAGACTTATATATTAAAACTATCAAAAGTTATCATGGGAAAAGTCCATAAATGAATGTTTTTTTCAGTAAGTGTTACCACTTAAAGGCCATTAAGAGCAACAATTCATCAAATGTGAATACATGGGTAGTTTAGAATTTTATGGAAATTATATATTAATAAGGAAAATTGCAAATTTTTGAGATAGCTCGTAACATAAACATAAACTCTTGTACTTCATTTATACCAACAATCAATCAAATGACTACTGGATTTTATGAAAAATTGTATGTTATTATCCATCTATTACTTCTTATCTTTCTTCTTTCCGTAAGTTTTTCATCTTTCTATAATCTCATCTTTTTTCTATTACTCATTTTCTTATCTGTAATTCAATGACTCCTTGCTAATTACTTTTAAATTTCAAGTTTTATTATATGTTTATGGTATTTAATTTACTATCTTGTTGAGCATTTTCAGGGTTTTCAAAGAAGCACTAAATTATACATAAAAGTGATCAATTTGAATGCATACTCCACTTTAAATTGAGTTTATATGGGTTACAATCTAATTTGAAACTAAAACTAATTATTCAAGTTTATATCTTAATAAAAATAATAATTTATTGCTAGGTATAATTGAAGTACTCTTAAAATAATTTTACCTTGATGTGTTCCCTAATTAAAAAATTTCTTTTTTCGATAAAATTGTTTGAATTAATTTCTTTTCTAGCTAATTGTGGAAATTCTCTATCAAAATAAGATGGTAGACTTGTGTTTTGTGAAAAATGTTTTCTAGAACGGTTTTGTAGAATCGAAAAAAGTTTAGGCAAAAAATGAAAAATGCACCCGATAGTAAAAGTAAGCTTTGTTCCATGAACTGTCCAACTTAGCTTAAAAAGAAAGCTAATAAAACTTCTCTTCGTAAACACTAACTAAATTCCCTTCTTTTGTAAGTTAGTGGCCATAATTGTTATATGCGTGAGAAGTGAGGACCCTTGCGACACAACTAATTTTCTTTCCCATTATGAGATTCTAGGATTTTGTTTTATTGGTTACCTGATTATGTTAGGTGAAAGTTTGGTGAAAGTTTGATGTAAGTTTGCCTAATGCTACAGTCAATTATTGATGGAAGTTCGCTGTCAAATATCTATCTTTGTTTCTTTTTTTTTCCTTTTGCACTTGCTCGTCATTATTAGAGTTGAATTCATCAAGAATCCAATTCATAAGGTTCGAATTCAGCTGCTTAATTATTCTACAAGTTTCTTAGTTCCATTCCATTTCAGATTTGTTTATTCATTGATGAGATCCATAACCTTTTATCCACAATTTTGTGTATCGTGTTCTTTAACCAGCAGAATAGACAAAATCTAATTACTTTCATTTTTTTAAGCCAACTTTGTTCCTTAATAAACAAATAATTAGTACTAGAACATGTTCAGAACATTATTAGTGATTATTGAAGTTGGAAACATAAAAGCACTGTTATTTGTGCAATACGGCAGTTTGCATGCATATCTTGAAACTCATTCCAAGCAACTATGTTGAAAAGCGTTTGTTGGATTAGTGTTGTTTTTATATGCATTGCCACTACGATAGTTGCCAACTTAAGTTCTCCAAAAAATGAACCTCACTCTTGTATTTCGTTCTGAACTAAAAATAAGACATGATACTTCATTTTATTTAGGGTGGACTGGGTTATATAAATTAAAAATAAAGATCGCTTATTAACGCATTTCATTTTCCTCATGTTCATGTGGTGCACGTAAATATGTAGTTCTCAACCACTTAAAAAGCCAAGGTAAAAGTAACCCTTACAGTTGCAGAGTATGCATATTTCTCAAAGCTGAAAATTTCTTATAGGAGAGAGAAACAAAGTTGAATGGTAAAAAAAATGTTAACTGGCACAAGGTGACGAAGATCACAAACGGAAAAGCATTTCAATGTTACGTGATAGATGGTTCCATCAAAGAATTAAAATACTAATAGAAATTTCCAAAATTATCAAACTTTCCCTGTAAACATTTTCAATTCGAAAATCTTATTTTTAGAAGTAAGATTCCGATGAAAAATTCTCAATACCCAACATTATCGAAATTGCAGCAGATAACGAACCGACTTGCAAAAGACAAACAAACAAGCATATAGGAAATTATAAAAAAAATGGCATATAATTGTAGCCGAATCCAAAACAATTATTCCGGAATAATAGATACAAAATGTAACAAAATTGGAAAAAATAAAAGTAAAGAAGGGAAGGAGGTATGGGGAATCATGTGAATTAACCGAAAAACTCTTATACGAAGGGATCATGGCAGCTATTAAAGAAAAAGACTCTAAATGATGCAATTGCAAACCAAAATCCTTAGATGACGCTATCTATCTATAAGAAAATGCCGTTGTCACTCAATTCCCAACAAAATGAAGTACTTCACTGAACTTTCACTGGTTGACGAGCGACTTTCCCTCCATTCTGATAACTCCTCGCCACAACATCTCCATTGCTACGCCCACCACCATTGTTGCCTCCTCTAGGCCTGCCACTGAACTCACCACGCTTCTCAAAATTTTCATTCCTGTTTCCATAGCCACCACGGCCACCACCACCGAAGTTTGCACGGCCCCTGAAGTTATCATTTCTGTCGTTCCGGTATCCACCCCTTCCAGATGAATATCTCCCCCTATCACTGTTAGCTGCAACATACAAGAATACACGTTATCACATAATAACCACCACTATTAGCTGCAACAAACAAAATTAGACGTTTCACAGTGGTGAGCACCAACAGCATGTCACATGTCTGCACTATCACATAAGAACTTTATGAAAAAAATCTATCTCCATAGCAATTTTCCTAACATTCTCAATTATTTTATGGAATCTAAACTGTAGGAAGCCAGTAACTTTGGTACAGCATACTTAGAGCATAAATCAATCAGACGTTGAAGTCAGGGAATAATAAACAAAACCGGCCAACTCGATTTAAAAATATTCAAATTTGACAATAAAAGTTAGGCTGGCTTGCCTCTTCGTTCTTCAATTGAAAGTCTCCTGTTGTCCAGGGTGACAGGAGGAGAAGCCTGAAACAATACACAGAAATATAGCTGTTAGATGTAGGGCAAAATAAAACAAAAATAACCATAAACATCCAAAACTAGGCCAAAAAAGTGTAAGCAGATAAGCTATAACAAAATCAGCTAACACTCTTTTGTACAAAAAGCACCCACAGCAAAACAACCCAACGATTAGTAGCAAAGAACTAATATCTAGCACTAGCGTCAAGAGGACCCAACACACAACTAGCAATACAGGAGAAAAACTAAAACTTGAAACCCTCAATTTTCCTCCTAGCATGCTAAACCCCAAACCCATCAATTGCCAGATTTTCTCCATAGATATATTCTCTAGACTATAATTAGATGAAAAAAAGCTCATTAAATCAACTGTAAAACAATGAAAATAAATAATGTTTTTGCCAAAGAACAAAGACAATTGCAGAATGTCAAGGGACTTTCAAAAAGAAAATTAATTTGTATCAAATACAACACCTCTATATGGACAAAGGCCAAGTATATAATTGCAAGAGGCAACATTATCATCAAGAAACACATTTTCAGGAAATACAAAATCAAAAGGGGGATCATTTTAAGCATGTGTCCGTACCTCAAGTGCACTTTGCATTGAAGTAGCAGATTCAAACTCCACAAAACCAAAACAAGATCCCTGTTGCTGGAAAGAATGTTAAGGCATTGTATAAAAGCTTGGGATGTAATCGAAGTAAATTTTGAAAACAAAATAGCAAAAATGCTTGTAACAGACTAACCTTACTACTTCTAACTTGAATTCCATCCCGTTTAATGGGGCCAAATTTCTTGAAAACACGTTCCAGCTGTTCTACTGTTGCATTCATGGGTAAATTTGCAACAAATATTGCATAAGCCTTGCCTGTGGAACACAGATTACAAAGGTTACATAGCATCTGGATCAAATGTGATCATAAACTCAGATCATAATTAACCAATCTAGTCACATAATAGGAACCACCTCCATTCTCATTGTTCTTTTCTGTTGGACTCTCGATGCTGGGAATTGGTGCTTCCGAAGCAGGCACGCTGGGAACACGTGGTTGTTCTACAGCTTTCACAGGGGAAGCCCTCATATGGAAGGGAGCAGCATTTTCTTTCAGCGCATTCACCTGAGATTAATAAATGCAAATATGGTCATACACCACAAAAGGTACATTGATGCCAAAAAAACAAATTATTAAAACTTACTATTGATGCAAAAGATTTCTTTGGAGTATCCTCCTGTGAGTTATTAGAGGCAGCTTTCTCAGCATGTGAATGATGTTCCAGGTGACTTGATTCTTTAACATGATTAACAGGAACCACCTTCTCAGCAACTGATAATTTTCCATTCTCCAGTGGCTGGCTGACATCTTTGCTAACACTAATGTCATCATCAACAACAGTAGTTTGGCTATCTGGAACATCTTCAGCAACATGAATGACCTCTATATTCATAATCAAAATAAATAAATAAATAAATAAATATCCAATCTTATAACAAGAAAAAGTAATATGGTAGAGAAGGAAATGAAACCATAGAGGTATATTTATGACCAGAAGTTGTAAATAGAAGATCTACCAGGCTCAGGGGTAAAAGCATCTGTTGGAGCACTTTCATCAGCATCATTTGCAGGCACAGACTCAATATCAACTGACTTATACTCATCAATATATCTGAAAATATCATTCAAAACAAAGTACCCTTTGTCCTGGGGAGCTAGGAAAAAGGACTGAGTAAACTTCCTTTTCATATTGTCACTTCCAGTTAAGCAGCCAGTCACTACAACTATTACCCCATCCTTGTGTGAAGGTTGGGCATCAGCACTCAGAATTTCTACCCTAAAGCTTGTGTAATCCTGAGAGAGTATCTTTTTGTTGATTTCCTGTACCAAAGCAGAGTGGATGTAAATCATTTGTCACAATACACATTAGTCCAGTAATAAAAAAATACAAAACATTTGAACATGAGCATAGGCATTAAAAGAAGGAATTGCCAGCATGGCTATCAATTAACACTGTGGACAAGTGAAATACTTCAAAGAATGTTATATACTCTTTTTGTCTTTGACAGGAAAAGCTGTAAAATTAACAAGCAGGCAAGTGGTGGTAGTAGGGTAAACTCCCCAAAGAATTTTCCTGATGACTGTGCATGGTATTAATAATATATTACAAAATTTCAAAAAATGGCACAGCCCTTCTCATGAAATGCACATAACCCAAGGTGATTTCCATATATTTTAATTGATTTGTTTTTATACAAGCAACCACGTTTTGAAAAGAAAAGGCAAATGGCTAGTTCATCATCAATAACAGTTTGGTACATGAGAAATTAAAGGAGAATTTTAAAACAAAATCCATTAAGCCCGTGCTAAATCTGCAATTACATAACTCTACATGTCCGTGCAATAACTGACACTCCATCACTTCTACTTACCACAGTAGTAGTCACCATTGTCATGGAACCATCTTCTTCAGGTCGACTCAGGACACTAGACTCGTGATAAAATCTGTGAACTTGGTCTGGCTCCTGATGCAGTATAGAATAATACTGCTCAACAAAGGCATTGCCAACCATTTGAGGGGTTGGTGATCCATCCGACACTGCCATCTCTACAACACAACATCACAGATTAGTCTTGACGGCACATACACAGTCATTCCGGAAAACCCCGATAAAGAAAAAACAACAAGAAACCATTCAAAGGATAAACGCACACGACCAAAATGCAATCAACCACAAACCCTCATTAATAAAACCAACGCCAACACAACGCCTTAAATCTTAACAAGTAACATATATACACAACACACGAACCAGTCATTTAACAGCGAACAACCATTCCAAACATCCAATCATGCCTGTTTAAATCAACAAAAAAAAAACAACTAAAATAATATTAATAACATTTAAAAGAAACCAAGAGCCACGATTTTTGTTTAAACCTTAACCATTTCCAAACCCTACATCCCAAACACACCAGGTTAACAACCAAACCCTAATCAACCATCACTGTACACTAAAAACGCAAAACAAACAACCGAGGCAGAAAGAAAGAAAATGAACTAAGCGATTAATCACCGGGAGAAGGTAAAAATGGATCAGACAAGAATACGAAAAATCGACAGTGAAAATCTCTTAAAACAATATATATAAATTTAAAACGAAAATGGAAGAAAGAAGAGAAAGGAAGAGGTACCTCCGAGGGAGCGATGAATGGCTCAGAGAAGATGGTTTGGTAAGAGTGGAGGCGGTTGAGTTGAGTGAGATCTCTGTCGAATGCGAAGGTGAAAATATTGAATATATATAGGCGAACTTTTCTATGTTGTTTCTTTCTTCATGGGAATAAAGCTTTGTTTCCTTTGTTTTGGTTCGGTTCTCTAGATGAACCAAAAACCCGGTTTTTTTATTCACACACGTGCTTTTATCGGCCCAACGTCCTTGGTTTCACCTTTTTTTTCTTATTCTCTTGTCCCTTCTGCAATGCTATAGCATGTTAAAATGTCCTGTTTCAATTCAACGTGGGACCTTTCAAGAAATTGCACAATTACTATTATTTAGGGATATATATGGTTTTAAATTTTGAATTTCCTCAATTTAAATTTTAGATTTAGTTTTTATGGTATATTCATTAATTGTCGTTTAAGAGGTGATCTTATTTAAAGAAAAATCTATTTTGATATAGAATTAGTCTTTAATATTCATCAAATCAAGCGTATCAAGAAAGAAGGGTTGTGTAAGTTACCTGAAATGTCTATGATCTAAATATACATATATAGTTATTCAATTTACTGTATAAAAATATGTGAAAAAGAGTAAATGTGACTTTATGAATTAAATTAATGAATATAGCATATAAAGAAAATCAAAAACATATAAAGAAAATTTAAGTAATAAGTAAGGGTAAAAAATTTAACAATTTAAAAACTTTTACCGTGTTAGAGAGTATCATGTTGTAATGAATTAACGATTTTATTACATTTTCTATTTTTATTTTGTGAATTTAGACCCTGCTTTCCGTTGGCGAATTTATCTCCCGTGTGTAAAAACAGATTAATTAACACTTTTAATTAAATTTATACATAAGAACATATACTACAACTACATAAAATTAAATGAGCTATCTGCATATTTGCATTTAATATATATATACACATATATATATATATATGTGTGTATATATATATATATATATATATTAAAACACTTGTGTAATTTTGAAGTCTTTTAAAACATAACTAGTTAAGCATTTAAAGATGTTTTCCTACTTCAAGACCCATAACTAAAAATAAATAAATAACTAGTCTGAAACTAGTGCACAAAGTATGTTTGTTTAATTATTGATCTAATAATTAGTCTTTAATATAATTATTACAGTAAATTTTAATTTAATAATGCATTTAAATTTATTAAAATAAAACTAAATAGAGAATACATGATAGTATTAACATTTTTAAGATATTAAAATGTAAAAATTGGAATATTTTGTATATATAATTAATTACTTGATTGAAATATTTAGTTTGTAATGATGATTTAATTCCACTTGTATAAAATATAAGAGTATTATTATTAGAATGTATTTTTCTTATGAAAAATAGTTATTTTTGTAATTCTAAAATTTTATCATTGTTTTATAATTGAAATAAAAACCTATAATGTGTGTTGTATTTTATTTTAAAACAAAATTGTTTGTAGGAAATAATAAAATATTATTATACTTACATATAAAAATACTAATATATAAATATATGGTATTCTTATATGTCTAATAATGTGTCTAATAGTTTCTAATAAACTCTCGTTATAGTAGATAATATAAGTATTTTTTCTTAAAAAATTTTAAATAATTTTTAAGGGCAAAACCAAATAATATTTTAGGATGCGGTGATTGATATTAATGATGTTATCTAAATAAATTTAAGGTTTTTGACGTCATTTGTGAAAATGAAAAAATGTTCTAAACACGAATTCTACCTTTCTCCTTAAACCTTGACTACAGGGTTTGTTTCGATATATCTGATAGTCTTATATTACTTAAGAGTTGAGGTTAAAGACAATTAAAATACACATTCATCCCTTAACATTTTGAGGCACCTTTTCAGAACAAAATTGTGATAGAGCTCCCAACTCTAAAATCATATAATATCTCAGAGAAGATGATTAACTCTAACAATGTTATCTCTCAACCGACTTGAAGTCGAAACCTTAGCACTATCTGTGGGAACTTGTTATGGTCGGCTCAATAATCCCATATTGCATAGTAGTTGAAACCAAGGACAATTTAAACATACATTCCTCCCTTAAACCCCCAAAGTGACTTTTAAGGACAAAACTGTGTCAGAGCTCCAAACTTTAAAATAGATAATACATTAGATGTGGTTATTGATCCTAATAATGTTATCTCAACGGACTTGAGGTTGTAATGTTAGCACCAACTATAAGAATGAAAATGTGGTTTCAAAAATAAACCATGGTTTCCGTCAGACCCCAACTAGAGGTTTATTTTGGTACATCCCATATTCCCTCATTACTTAAGAGTTGAGGTCAAGAGCAATTTAAATATATCTTCCTCCTTTAAACCTCTAAGGAACTTTTTAAGGACAAAGTCATGATGAAGCTTTGAGCTCCAAAGCAAGTACTTCCTTGGATACGATGATTGATTCTAACGATGTTATCTCAACAGACTTACCCACTAAGGATTAATTGCCAAGTTATTGGTAAAAATTGAGGGAGGATCCACCTCCAGAAGATTCTTCGACGCTTAAGTTAGTAAGAGTTAAAAAAAATTGTAGAATATGAGTAAAAGTGAGTAAAGGAATTGAGTAAGTACTCCCTATGGGATTAATCTGCATTTGTAGGCCTTTTTGGGCTTGAACTGAGATATTCAAAATATATTTAAATAAGAGACACAATTGATTATTGAATATTTGCCATTCAATTAATTATTACAATATAAATTATATATTAATATGCATATCTCTGTATAACTTGGATATAGGTAGGTATATAAGATTCCCAAACTCAAAATCCATAAATAAGGTACTGGTGGATTGATTTTATGGATTAATGAGTTTAAGTGTTTTGCAAGTGTTCATCGAATTATTTTGATTTGATGATATTTTATTTGTTGAGTTTGATTACTTTGAAATGGTCATTTATTTTCAAACAACTTATTGGATTATGTTGACCCAATGTGATGGTTGTTTATTTTGAAACGTCTTCGTGTGATAACAGTTTATTTTCAAACAACTTCGAATGATGATCACTTATTTTCAAATGACTTTGCACTACTTTGATTTGATATGATGGTTGTTTATTTTTAAATGAATTTGGATTATGGTTTTTATTTTTAAAAGACTACATGTTATGATCCAATCCAATTGTTATTTATTTTCAAATAATCTCACACCAAGATGGTCACTTATTTTCAAGCGAGTCTGTACTCTGATTCAGTGCGATAGTTGTTTTATTTTTAACAATTTTGTATTATGGTTACTCATTTTTAAATGATTTCATACTATTATCCGCTATAGTGACTGTTTATTTTCAAATGATCTCGAATTGTGATGGTCATTTGTTTTTTCAAACGACTGTATTACTTCAACCCAATGTAGTGACCATTTATTTTCAAACGATCTCAAATTGTGATGGTTGTTTTGTTTTTCAAATGATTGTATTCTTTTGACCTGATGCATGACTGCTTATTTTCAAACGATCTTAGATTCTGATGGTCATTTTGTCTTCTAAACAACTGTACTACTTTGATCAGATGTAGTGATCGTTTATTTTCAAACAATCTTGGATAACTTTGAATTTCCTTCATCCAATGTAGTGATAATTTATTTTCAAACAACCTCAAACGACACTGGATGTAATTTCTTATATATGAAAAATAAAATTTCATTTCAATAATGTGTCCCATTAAAAAATTGTTATGGAAAACCCACGAGAAAAAAATCAAAGCTAAGAAAAAAAAGTATAACATTATTTTCAAAATTATTTAACTGTATTACATTTTCAAATGAGTCGTGTTCAAGTCACTGGTAAAATTCTTCCATTTAATTCTTTGAGCTTGTAAGTCTCATTTTATAATGAGTCAAGTACTTGGTATAGACTTTTCAGTTGGATCAAGGTCGACTTCATCATTGGTTTATTTTGAACAATCTCTTGTTTGCTTAATTCAAGAGGTAAAATAATAAAATTTCACACATATACGCTTGGATGTGGGTGAGGAACTTAATGAATTGATTAATATTTGTTCAATTAATTTGCAAATTGATTGACACTTGTTTAGTTTCGCTTCTATTTAAAAATTGGATAAATGGTATATACGTCAACTGATGAAGGATTAAATGATGAATGAACTTTATAATCAATCTATTTTTTAATTTCCTTTAATTCATCTTTTTAATTTTATGTCTTCAACAACAAACTACCTATTTTTTTTAATTAAATATTCTTACTAACCCAAACTTCCTTCAGAAAATTTATTTTATAAACTCTGTTATATTAAAGTCATAATTGAATTCGTTAGGAGATGATTTGGGGTTAAGTAACCTATTTATACTCTAATTTTGTTGACTTTTCATGTTGTAGATGGTCTATGCTGAGCACTAGACGATCCAAGACACTACATTAGATGTTTTGCGCTCATACTCTTTTATTTGATTGAAAATGTCAATGATAAAAAACTTGTCTCAACACTTTGTCACTAAGGCTTAGAATAATCGTTCCAATACTTCGATCACTGCAATTTGAAAACATTCAAACTAATAAATATATCAACCTCATTCCATTCAAAAGTCATGATAAGTGAATTCCATGCTAACCACACTAATTTGTTATAGAAAATTTGTACAAATTCACTACAAATGAAAGCAATAACAGTAATAGAGAAATAAGTTGAAAATGAACAATAGAAGGAAAATGGAAAGTGTGAAACAAGAAAGAATTAACATGTGAAGTAATGTGTAGTTTAATTAAAATGTTACCAAACTTCAACCTACATCCATGACATAATTCACTATCAAAGATATTACAACTCAAATTTTCTCTCTTACAATTAACTCTTGCTCAATGTGTGTTAATTAAACATCAACTATAAGTTAGTTGCAATTGTCATTATAGGTTGTTATATATAGTTACCTAACTATTGTTACTAAATTGTGTGAAATGTGCCCAAACATGTGGAGAAGACACATAAATAATGCTTTCCACTTTTGAGCAAAAACATCAATAAGGTAGTTTAATCATACACACTAGTACGTGTAAATGCTAAAACATTAGACATTCTACCAAGACTATCGACTACTAACACCAAAAGACACATGTTGTTTTAGTGGACATTCTAACTACGATGGTCTAAGAACCTTGACAATATTTTACTGAATCCATCTTTACACATTATATGACTCGTAATAAATAAAGAGTGTAATAACTAATTCAACCATTTTGTGTATATTCATGATCATCAAAACCTAAATGAGAATCAATCTAGTTCTTTTAGACATGTCATAGACCGTATGATTCTTAACTAACATTACATCTTAGAGATGCATCTTCTATTGTGTCCTTGTGAACTATGTTTAATCTATTTCACATACTTCTGATTTTTCATCTTTGTTTTGCACTTCTGAAAGACTCTTTTGGTCATGAGTACATTGACTAATGGAACTTGTATCTATTGAGTGTAGGGGTCGTCTAGCCTTTTTACTAGTGTCTAATGTTTTGTAACTCATATGTTTTCTCATAATATCTTTTAGTTGTACTTGCGTTTAGTGACTTTCTCGTTTAGAACTTATGCTAGATGTGTCTAAACTTCAATTGCATTAGACACTTGCATACTTCTTGCGCTTCTTCTTCATTTGTTACTTCTTTAAGATACTTCATTACTTCTATATTTTTGTTTGGTAAGCCTTGTGTTTTGAGGTATGTTTGTCCATTCTTTTAGATAAAAAAACATTTTGTTTGTTGATAAGAGCTTATATAAGAGTAGTTTATCAACATTTACTAAAAGCTTGTATGATATTGTGTTTTGTCATAATGAACGTGTTCACATCTATTCTTTATATAAGCATCTACGAGTGATAACCTTTATTCAATGTCCAATACCTATTTCACACTAGGTAATATCGTTAAAGAAAATACTAAAATTATCTTGTTTGTTATGATAAAGATTTGAGTGACATAGGCATAACTTTAAGATAGAGATTGGTGTTTTTTAATGTAATTAAGCTCATTTATGCCTTAACAGTTATCACCTGATATATCTCATCCACCTAAATATCATACTTATATTCCCACTTCCCTATGCACATAATCAAAGAAAGTAACCATTATATAATTGCCAAAAACCAAACATTTATGATTTTCCTCTTCAAAGGTTCTTTAAAATTGTTTTCCGCAAGCCTATAAATCCAATGTAGGAATAATACCCTAAGGTAATATAAGTCAAATAAGTAAAAATTTTCTTTCATTAATTAGACCTTTCATCGTCATGTAAACTCCTTGAGCATAAAGGCGATATAATGATAATACGTGAAGTAATCTCAACCAAATAATTTTTTTTTTTTATTATTTAGACTTTTCGTCATCAAGTGCAGTCTTCGAACTTTGGGGGCAGGATACAATATTAGATCACACTTAGGTAATCTCGATCAAAACAATGAACATTTTCTTTTATTACTTAGACTTCTTATCATCAAATAAATCTTTTAATTATGGATGACAATCATAGTTTGAGGTAATGTCAGTCACATGAATTATAATATCTCAAACCTGGAAGGATAACCCATATTATACACCTAATCATCATATTAAATGCTAACTAGTATTATAATAACTTGAATAGCCATCGTAAACTTTTTTTTTTTGTGTAAAAACCAATTAAATATATGATAGACAAGTGAAATATGTTCTATTAATATGTTGGGTTATTTATTATTTTAGTTATATCTTAATGTTGTTGTAAAGATACTCACCAGCATGAAAAAGAAAAAAGAACACTACATTCCGAATAAAAAATATTATAATAGAATATAAAAATAATTCTTGTTTCTTATGCAAATAAATTCAAACAAAAGAAAGGAGTTAAGAGATACATTTAATGATTCTTAATGATTAAAAAAGAGTTCAAAAACCATTAAATTAAAATAAAAAAAGTAATTAAGCACAATTATTACAAATTATTTTTTTAACGTTAAAGTTATAGTCGAAAGATTATAATCAACCAGTTTATGTTTCTTCTATAAAATAAATCTCATATACAATTACAATGACTACTAAAATCTTGAATAACAATTGGTATAATTTTGTCTCAAATGCTCGAAAGAAGAATTCTATTATTCGAACCAACATATGGTTTTGCAAATGACATGTTAATTAAAAAATGAGACGACTTGCAAAAGCACATTTTTATTACGTTTACGTGAGTCAATTTTATATTATTTACAATTAATCTTTAATAACTTTTTATTTATTAACTAATTGTTTAGGATTCTAAGTAATATTTATTTAGTTTATAAAAAAGTTAAGACATGAGATGAAAAAATTAAAACAGATTTTAATATTTTTTAATTATCCATAAAGTTTTACTTGTTTCGAATTAAAAAATATACCTGCAGCCATCATGGATAAACATATAAAGTAAAACAAACAAGCTCCCGGCGAGGATCGAACTCGCGACCTTTCGCTTACGAAGCGAACGCACTACCACTATGCTACGGAAGCAGACGTTACTAATTGAAAATTGTGTTTATATCTAACCTGTTTAGAGTCAGAGTAAAATCAAAGTCAAAACCCTACGTAAAACCACCCTTACTCTGTGCTGCCGCAAGAACAGAGAAGACGATGTGTGGAATTGCGTTGATAGTCTCAGGCATTCGTATTGACACCTCATCGTTGCCCTTGGATTCAACAAGCTCAACTCGGAAAACCGAGAAAGTAAGCCCAACTCTCACCCTTTGAAACCAACAAAAATACTCTGAAGCATTCGGTTATAACGATTCGTATCATTTCCTTTTATCTGCCACAGTTGTTGTTCTCTTTGGATGATCTCAGAGCAGCTCTGCGGAGAAGAGGCCCCGATGGCGTGTGCTCCAAGAAACTTCTTCTCCAGTCAGAGGAAAACCTAATTTCATCCTTCTTAGATGATGACGTGTCATCTTCGGAACGCGACAATGCCGATGGCATCCACACCGCGAAGCTTCATTTCTTCGGTGCAGTCTTGCAGCTCAGGGGAATTAAGCCGGTTATTCAGCCACTGGTGGATACGTCAGGGAATATTCTCGTGTATAACGGTATTCTGTGCTACTTTCTCGTGTATAACAGTATTATAATAAATTGAGTCATTCTAGGTTTTCATTTCTGCTTTGCTTTTTTAGGTGAGATTTTCGGAGGATTTGACCTGGAAAGTGATTGTAACGATACTGAGTTTCTCATGCGGACTCTAGGGGAGTGTTGTTCCTGTGCTGCTTCTTGTTCAGCTGGTCACTGTGTCGAATGTGGAAAAAGTTCCGTTGTGGGTGTTCTTTCCGCAATTAAAGGACCCTGGGCTATCATTTATTGGCAGGTAACACCCAGTGGTAAGTTTCTTTGTGTTTGAATCTTTTGCGGTATGATTTTCGTGGACATTGTGTCAGAGGTGGTGCTTTCTTTGTCCGTTATAGGATAGCTCGAGGACTCTTTGGTTTGGTCGAGATGGGTTTGGTCGGCGGAGCCTCCTTGTTCACTGGCCCACGGAAGATGACTCAACCTTTCTGCTTTCTTCCGTTTCACCTGTTTCGCCGGTTCAGCAGGCCACTGGTAAGCATACCTGAAACAGCTATGGTTATCTTGGTCTTATGGTTCGTGTTTGTGAACTGGAGTGATCTGAATAAAGTCTATTTTCAGTTAGTAAAATTTTGACCATTTTTGTAATTTAGTGATGGTGGGAAGGTATTGTAAACTATGCATGCACTCAGTCTGGTCTTGCTATAATAGAGGGGTGTGTCATTATGAAAGGCATGCAGGAAAGGGTATGGCTGATTTTAGGAGATTTTGTGCTTCTTTGTATGATGCTGCTTGGATGACTCCTGCATCTTGTTCTTTCAATGTTGTTGATACTCGTTTTAAACATATAGGAAATGTCAGTAAAGGTAAGACTATGATCTCACAGAAAGAAAATAAAATAATATGGCAGAACTGCCCAAGTGCTTCCTGCCAAGAAGTGCCCAGAGATCAACATCCTTTCTGCTCGATTTTTTGTCTTTACTGTCCTTTCTTCTGGCCCCCTTACCCAATCGACCTTCCTATCTCTGAAATCCTTTTCTCTCCTCTACGGGCTGCTGTCTGTCCATTTTGTTACATTCCATTTAGTTGTCATCGTCAACCACCTTTTCTTATGTCATCTTTGACAAGCACTGTCTTCCTAGCCTATATGGTCTTTTTACGATCCACCCACATATCTCCTCTAATAGATGCTTTTATGTGAGCCTATAACAACATAAGCTCACCATCTGAGTTCAAGTTGTCAATCTTTGCAGCTGAAAGTTTAGCTAAGCTGCACCAGTTTTGGTTGATTGAACCTAACACCTATTTGATGACTTTGGAACTCTAATTTATTTTATTGAAAATTAAGAAAAAATGGATGAAAGTCTTTTAAAAATGTTAAATATCACTTTTTTAAATGTTTTTTCTTTTCCCTCTTTCTCACCTATGATTTTCGCTGTCAACAACCAACTCTTAGTTTAGGTTCATGATTGATTTTATGTCTGTAATATCAATTTATAGAGTTCTCTATGCTTGTCTTAGATTATTTGGCTTTTCGTACTACTTACATAGTTGTAAACCTGGACTAGTGGAAGAATCGATATGGGGGCTTGGTGGGTCACTCTTTGATTACTGGCTGGCTAAAAATCCCATCTTGACAAGAAAAGTGAAAATCACTGAAAGATGAATGTCCTGGTTTAATTCTAAAAACTATCCCTGGTTTTCCTTGTTCAGCACAATTAAATCTACTCGTCTGGTTTAGGTTTTGAGACTATAGTTAGTTACGTCAGTTTGTAAACTGAATTTTGAAAGAATGAGTTTCTGACTCAAACATTAATTTGCTTCAGAGGATGAAACTCGTAATGAGATAGGATGTCTTAGTTACTGGGAAGAGCTACCATGTGGAATATATAGTTTGCATGTGGATGTTTCAAAATCTGGCGGATATCTGGTAGCTGAAGTCAAAATGCACAAATATGCAAACTCAATGTTAACTGAACTTATCAAGTGGGATAGAATTTCTGTTGAACCAAGCTCTGAAGACCTGAAAACATGCTGTCATAAATTATCCAGGGGGCAACGTTCTATATATTTGGCTTCTTCAGAGTCAGTTCCAAATGAAACAGGTGATTAATGTATAATAGTGCAAGAAAGTTCCATTTAGTTGTTCTGTAATTTAATTTCTGTTCTCATACATTCTAGTTCCTTACTTCCTTTAGCATTTTTGGCAACGCTGCTCTAGCATCTTTGCCTGACTATGTTTAGGCACATGTCTTAATTATGCAGACTCAGTTCAATCTGCAATTCCAGTGCCAGCTCATATTTTACTTGATGCTTTAAAGGAATCTGTGTTACGACGCACTTCGTTATATACTATTTATCAGGTATATAACCTAACTTGAACTGGTAATCAGCTTTGTCACTGATATTAAATATTCTATATTTTTGGTTAACATCATGGATAAATGTTCTTCTCTGTTTGTATATTGTCAATACTTTAAAGACATTTTCAGCTGTGGGGATTTCTCTTACCTATTGGATCAATGAATTTGAGTCTTAAATTATATTCTTATTAACTTCAGCCTGGGGTTGACTCTCACTAAACATTGGCTTATCTAGTAACCATTTTTGGCTTTGACTTAATGTAATTGACCTGGGGCCTAACTTAATGTTGCTTCCTAAATGGTTTCTCATATAGAAATGTCAATGGATGGATTACACTGCATATTCCTGTCAAAATCAAAGTACTTTTCTGAGCAGTACTAGAATAAAGAGAAACTGTATTGTATTATTGAAAAACTATTGTGATCATGTTCCTACTCATTGTCCCTATTTCCATTATCGTGGCGTTTGTAAGGACATGGTTGGTCGATAAAAGTCCATAGATGGTATTCCATTGAATGTAGAGAGTAGGGTGGTCGAAGAAGTGGCAAATATATTATTTGATGGAATTGACAAAAAGTTCGATTGAGATGATGATATATGTGGAAGGGACTTGATGTCATTTGGGGTAGTTGAAAATTAAAATCAGCATCATATTGTGGTTGAAATTATTAAACAGTAGAAGACGATTCAATATGTTGATGTTGTGGTTGTGTTTGTGTTTGTTTAGGGTTGTGGGATGTGTCATGTGTTCAAAAAGTAATGGTTAGTTAGATGTGATTAAAAATTATGTTATGAAATCTAATAAAAAATGAACCTACATCGTCTTCTAACATAGATGTTTCTTGAAGTGTTGTGTATCATATAGTAAGTTGGATGTGCCATTACATATATTGTGTAGTGTCACACAAATAGCCATTTTCGTTGAACTAGTGTCTTTCAATTGGGCGGTTATGTTGATTATTCTAGATGGTGATTCACTTTTCATGATATTGAGGCCAATGGCTACATGTTCTTCCTCTCATGTCGTCTTCATGAAACTAATTTAAGTTTAACGGGTTTGTAGGAATATATTGGCAAAGCCCAAACTAGTTCATGATCCTATTAGCTTGATGAAACTCTATTGTTAAAAAACATATAAGAGGAACACTTAGGGGAGGGACGCCAATAATGATCAAATGCCTTATAGGTATGGTCAGGAGTCTACAAGAACTGAAAAAAAATTGTTGCTATGATGAGTGTGACAAAATGCCTTTGTGGAGAATAATGTAATAATTGGGTTTAAGAATGATCTTCTTTGTCAAATATGTTTTGTAAAAGATGAAGTGCATATGTAATCTTGTTTCTCCTTTGTGCTAGATGAGACCACCAATCATAAAGAATAATTACTTAATTAACAAGATAAAAAAAATATAAGTCTTGCATTGCATGCAATTACACTGTGAGGAGCTTAAAAAATAACCTTTTTGCTAGTGGAAAGTCAAGACAAGCTTCAATGTATTCAGGCGTTAAAGGCTCAATAATGGGGGGAGTCACATGTAATGCGATCCCAAGCCTATGATTGCTATAATAACTTGCAACCTTTAATATTTTGTTGGTTAAAATCAACGCTATGATTTAGAGAATGATATAGACATGCCAAAATAGTAGAGGCGGCTCAATTGTAATATGACATGTAATTAAGGTCTCTTAATAACAGATGATACATCAAATGAATTTTACTAGCTGATGTATCTGACATCAACAAATTTCCAACTAGTGTCAAAATATGTGTTCGTGCATGTTGACTTATAATGAGTTTAGTTGCATTATCTCTAAATGCATTGTTCAACAAAGATAATTTAACCATATTTCTTTTAACCACTTCAGCGGGCGATAATGAACCAAGTAGTTGTTAACAAATTGAAACCGAGTCACTTGACGGGACTCCAGTTACTGGTTCTTCATTAATTGGGAGACCAAGTTGCAATGGAACATTTTCTAAAGTAATTATACATGCTCCAAGAGGAAAATGAAAGGTGTGTGTTTCTGTTTTCCATCACTCAACTAATGTTATTAAGTGATGGTTGATATCAATATCTGTTAATTTCAATAGGTGGCCAAATCCAGAATATGAATTAAAGTTCGTACTTGTGCTTATAACGATGACTTCTAATGAGGTAAAAACAAAAGTCACACTTGTAAGGATGATTTTCTCACATGTATATACCCCTCCATGCACAATGCCTAAAATTTTATTTCAGGAAACTATGTTTAGATGCTTTATTTCCCAAATTGCATGACATCAAGGTCGAAGTTGCCTTTCATTATCCTTCCAAATTGACTTAGTTACGTGTTTGTGTTATAGTTGTAATAAAGACAAATCAGATGAGAGGTTGTGACTAAAGCTATAGCAGCAAGAACCTACTATTAAAAGGAAAATTGTGATTATTTATAAACTTTAATAAAAAATAATTAAACTATTTTGGGGAATATACATATGAAGTTGTCTTTATAGGTACGATTCTTGTTTTGGCCTCATTAGAAGCCGTCCTTGTAGGCACAAGTATAAGCTTTAATTCATCATGTTGGATTTGGTCAGATATTGATATCAACCATCACTTGGTAACAACATTGAGTGATAGAGAACATAAACACACACTTTTTATTTTCCTCTTGGATAATTCACAATCACTTTAAAGGATGTTGCATTGCAGTTTTATCTCCCAATTAATGGAGAACCTTAACTGGTGTCACGTCTGGTGATGTGGTTTCATTTCGTGAACTACTTGGTTTGTTACCAGTAGCTAAAGTGGTTAAAGGAAATTTATTAAAATTGTCTTAGTTGAACAACGTATTTTGAGAGTTGTTTGATAATGCAATCGAGCTTGTTATAAGTCAACATGCGTGAGAATGTATTCTAATACTTATTGGAAGTTTGTTGATGCCAGATACATCAACTAATAGAGTTCATCTTATGTATCTTCTGTTATTGACAGACGTTAATTACGTGTCAAATTCGAGTTGGGATTCAACTATTTTGGCATATATGTATCGTTCTTTACATCATGATGCTAACTTCAACCAACAAAATATTGAAGGTTGTATGTTATTGTTGCAATCATGGGCTTGGGATTGCACTACATGTCCTAAAATCATTGAAGTCGGTCTTGGCTTTCCATTAGTGAAAAAAAGTTAGTTTTTATGCATTTCATAACGTAATTGCATCCAAGACTTATATTTTTCTATTTTGTTAAAATAATTATTGTTTATTATAGGTGGTCTTGCTCAACACAAAAGACAAATACACCTACATATGCATTTCATCTTCTGCGAAACACATTTGACCACTTGCAGCGAAAAGAGGTCATTTTGGAACCAATTATTATATTATTCTCCACGTGGATATTTTGGCACACTTGTATAATTTTGGTGGACTCCTTATTGTGCAAATAATGTTAGGCGCTTGGTCACTATGGATGTCCCTCTTGTGAGTCATGCAATTGTTCCTCTTATATGCTTTCGACATTAGAGTTTCATTAGGCTGATAACGTCATGAGGCAGTTTAGGCTTCATCAATGTAATCCTATGGACCCTTAAACTTAGATAAGCTTCATAAAGACAATATGAGAGGAAGAACAGATAGATATTGACCATGAAAAATGGATCGCCATCTAGAATGATCAACATAACCACCTAATTGAAGGATACTAGCTCGGCAGAAATGGCTATTTGTGTGACACTGCACAATATATGCAATGGCGCATCCAACGTACTATTCAGTACATAACACCTTAACAAAGATCTATGTCAGAGGACAATAGAAGTTCATTTTCTGAGATTTCATAATGCAATTTTTAATCAACCCAACTAACCGTTACTTTTTGAACAGTATGACACGTCCTATAACCTGAACAAATGCAAACACAACCACAATATTAGCATATTGAATCTTCTACTACTCAACAATTTCAACTACACTATGCTATTGATTTCAACAACCTATCTAATTGTGTAATTTTTTTAAAATTTATCCATTTGTGTAATTTACGATTAAAATTACACCACTTATGTAAAAGAGCCTTAATTATCTTTATGACTAATCTTATTCATTCATTTATTGGATAAATATTTATGAATAAGTTTTATAGGGAATTCAAACCACAAAAAGTGAAATATTACAAAACTTTTAGGATTTCTTTACTAGCACAAGAGGTAATGCTTATTCAAGGATGCTTAACCAAATGTATTGAAAGTCTGTTGCAATGTTGGGTTCTGAAACTAACTGTGATTACTAATGCAAATTGAAACTACTCAACGTCTCCATTGACATCTTTGGATATTTTTGTGACTGAAATGTACTCAAATGATCAATGGATTCTGTTTGTTTCTGGATCTCTTCTGGAGTTTTTTATAGCCACAGAATTTGAACTCTTGGATGCCCTTTGAATTTATTTTTGAGCTGTTCTTCTTGTGTTTTTGTATACCCACTCTTATATTATAAATTCGATTTCTCAGTTCTGAATGAGAGTGTACTGGGAACTATTTCCAATTTCCTTCCCCATATTAAGCCACATGTTTTTTAAACATTGAGTATCTAATCTGTTTTCTTATCATTTTTTGTTCCTAACAAACACTATTACTTAAGATTAATTTCAATTTTAAATCTGAATTTTGAAACATTATTATATCAAATAGAAATTCTTTCATGTTATAGATAAATTCAAGTTTACTATTATTGTAATCTTAATCTAATTTGAATTTGATTTTTAAATTTTTGCACATCATATAAAAAATTATGTTTCTTGATTTAAATGATTTATTTTTTTAGTTTCCTCCTCAAATTTCAATTTGTGCTCTCGTTTTAATTTATTCATATAATAATGAAAACATATAACATTCTCTTTCAAATTTTTATTTATAATATTTCATTAAATTTTAATGTGCTTGCGCAACGTGTGGTAAACTTGATAGTGTTATTCCTATACATGATAGAACTCTTTGGATTTGTTTGCATAGGCGGTGATATCTGGTATCAGACAAGAGGAATTTGTTCCTGTTGCAATTCTTTTCTCTGGTGGTCTGGACTCCATGATACTTGCAGCATTGTTGGATAAATGCTTGGATCCCAATTGTGAGTACTTAATTAGTTTCTTGTTTGGTTTGGAGATGTATAAAGTAGGAGAACTGGTTGAGTTGACATGTTCTAATTTGGGAACCTTCAGTTAAGCTGATTTTTAATCTATTTTGGATTGACAGATGAAATCGATCTACTTAATGTAAGTTTTGATGGTCATTTAGCTCCTGATAGACAATCTGCGAAAGCCGGGTTGAATGAACTAAGACGAGTTGCACCTTCTAGGAAGTATACCATCTACTGTTTTCCTCTGTTTTTTTTTTTGGTTCCTTTGTTTATTATTTATTCGTTTTCTGTTTGAATACATAAATTGACTTTTTTTTCCCTCTCCTTTTCAATACTAAATTGTTGTCTAAATTAGTCTGTTCTGCAAGTATATGTTGAGTAATATTAAGTTTAGGCTGTATGGTGTTACAATTTTATTTGGGAAGAAAATTTTGAAAAAATAGAGGAAATTTTTACTTTATTTCAGCCGGAAACTGTTTCCTGTTAAATGGTCTGAGACATCTTTCTATTGATGTGGGGCACAGAAAATGGTCTGAAACATCTTTTTCCTGTTAGATATTTCACCAAGAATAATATATTTTCCATTGTTGTGGGGGTATTAAATATGGTCTGAAACATCTTTCTAGTGAGATTATGATAGAACTGGTTAAATCTATACAAAAGATTGCTGTAGAGATCTCTTGGGAAATGTTTCCAAACAGAGATGAAATGTAATGCAAACATCAGGGAAAAAGAGACATCAGTACAGAAAGAGAGATTACGAGCTCATTATGAGTTTAAGAGCCCAGTCTCTCCGAACTAATTACCCACTGATTAACTCCCCTCCAACACCCTTTTTCCTTCTTGTCCACTAAATAGGAGGGCCTATGACTTAACAGATTGATGTTGTGAGTTGACTGGAAATTACTGCAACCTAATTTCAAATAGAATGATATTCAATCAAATTTTATTGTGGAAAAAAAGGGAGAGAACAGGAATGGAAAATGTTGTGTTCACCGTTACCTTCGCATAAATTTGGAAACAGGAAATTTATGAAAAGATGGTCATTGAACATAAATTGAAAATGGGAACAGAAAACATACCAAGCATCCGTTCAGGGAGAAAGCAAGAAAATAGGGGAGAAACAGTAAACTGAGAATAGAGTAGAGCTGTATGTGAGACAAGTAATATTGATACTTAATTCAACCTCAGATCAATTATATTTTATTACACAACAATCCTTGAATGAGCAAATTTCATTTTCCTTTTAAGAAAATAAGTATGCAAAAGGATCACTATGTTGATAGTTCAGGTTGACGCCCTAATCAACATCAATCATTTTTAGCATACCTCAAATCTGTATTAAAAACAAGAAAACAATAAAAATGAGGGGACCTGAATCTAAAGTAAGGCAAATTAAGTCTGTCTTTAAAAATATCAACACAAGTAGTTAGCCTGAATTCTAATGCAAAAGGCCGCAAGCTGATCAGTGCATTTATTTTCTTCTCTATATATGTGAGAGACATTCAATCTCGTGTTCTTGAGCAACTTCATGCAATTTAACCACCTGTTTTGAAGTCTCCACTTAATAAGGTTTTGTAGAAAAAGCTTTTACTACATTAGTATAATCGTTCTCAATCCAAAGTTTAAACCAAATTTCCCCAGAAGCAATCTTAATAGCATGCATGACTCCTAGTAATTCAGGTTCAAGAGAATTATGATGACCAAGACAAATTGAAAAACAGCCCATAACCACAGCCCTATGGTCTTTGAAACTTCCTCCACACGTTAAAGGAGAGTTAATGGGTGTTCCATCTAAGTTACACTTTACTCGATAACAAGGTGCAGGTAATCAATTTACTTGAGTGATCTTTGGAGCAAGTTTCAACTTGATTACCAAGTTATTCTTAATTATGTAATTTTGAGATCCCATGTCGGCTAAATATATGTTCAAATTATAGTATATAAGTAGATGCAAATCTTACTTTACAAGTCAGTTTTATAAGATTGAGTTAGGTTTTTAGTTCACTTTCTAATAATTGAAACAATCAAATGACCTAATTTATTAAAGTTGTCCTAATAACCCCAAAATACTAAAAGTTCAAAAAAATACAAAAATTTCCATCCTTTGTGATATTATATAACTAATAGTCTTACCATCCAATTTCCGTTCCTCATTTTTTACTATGATATCATACTCCATTAATTAGTATCATGAATTCATGATGCTTATGTTAAGCTTAAATTACAGATCAAGATTTATTGTGTTAGTTTTTAGTTTCTGGTGTAAGCTCTAGCATATGCTAGGTATGATTACTACAAAAACAAATCCAGGGTAAATTACACAGATTAAGTGGTAACGTTGGGCTGTATTAAGGAGAATAAAGAAAAGGTATCCTTTTCTTGGCTTCATGAACATTCTATTCTTACTTGCTCTGTTATGATGAATCTCTTATTCTGTTATTATACTTTTGGTATATATTTTGTCATTAACTAGATTCTTATGTAGTTAGGTTGTTGTGATCATGCACCTATTTATTATATGTTCTTTGTGTCAAAAATATCTACTGTAGCATCTATCATGTTCAGGTGAAAGGACGCTATAATTTATAATTGCAGGTGGAGACTAGTGGAAATTGATGCTGACTTGTCAGACTTGGTGTTCGAAAGTAGTCATGTTGTGTCACTCATAAATCCTGCCAACACCTACATGGTACTAATCAATCCTCTGGATCTGAAATTTATAATTTGTTTTTTCTGTCATGTATAAACATTTCTAGTTATTTTAAGTTGATTTGAGTAATTGAATGTTCAACCAACTGCAACTGTCACCTGTTGAGAGGGGATATGCGAATTATCAAGGTAGTCAATAGCATATGTCTATAATGCAGGCAAGCATTTCCCAATTTAGCTATTTGGAGATAAATGGTTGGGGGGAGAACAGTATCCCGTGAAAAGATATTAGAACCTTGTTAAAAGTTTTTAACTATATGAACTTAATTTCAAACTCGGTGAAGTTACAGGGATTGGTTGCTTGACTTAAAAAAAAAAAGATTAGCTGTTATTTAGTAAATTACTTGTAGCAAGAAGAGACAAACAAACAATGCATAGTGTTGAAAAGGAAAGTAAAAGGCATCATATTGAAAGGTGGGCCATGATTTCACCAAGATTGTGCCACTGACCACAATCTACTTCCTGCTTATGGTTGGTAGTTTCTTTCATGCTGAATGAAACAATTTTTTTTTAATTGACTTCACTTTAACGTTCGAGACAGTTGAAATGGAAATTTTAGACTGAAAACCATATTGCTAAGTTTTTTAACACCTTTAGTATTTCTATTTGATGATTGGTCTGCACTTATATTTTCAGGACCTTAATATTGGAATCGCTTTATGGCTTGCTTCTGGTGGCGATGGATGGGTATCTGATGCAAATACATCTGATAATGACAACAATCATGTACGGATTAAGTATAAGTCGAATGCAAAGATTCTTCTAGTTGGTTCTGGTGCTGATGAGCAGTGTGCTGGGTATGGGAGACACAGGACAAGTTATAGACGTGGAAGGTATTAATATGAAAATGATACTAGTGCTATTGTTATCCTTATGTGTATGATAAACACCTTATGTGTATGATAAACAATGATAAGATCATTTTGATTCTTTCATCTTTGTTTAATAAATAAGACGTTTCCTTCTCCTTTTTAATTTTAGTTTGGATCTTATAATATTTAGCTCAACTGTTGATTCTTATATCTTTGCATTATTCATGGAAATTTCATTTTAGAAGGGGAAATTAATGCTAGACAGTTTGTCTTTTCCATGGCAAAGAATTATAACATATACTACTTTAATAAATTTCCTTAGATTTAAAATGTTGTTCAGCTAACTTTGTTTCTAAAATTATTGAAGAAACCCCTAATTTTCTTCTCCAAAGATACGAGCATTTTCATTTTCTTTCTCTAAAAGTTTTTATCCTTGATATAGTTTCTCAATTTTCAAAGTGTCATCGAAATGCTCTTTTTTGTTAAATGGGGAGAATTAAATGTTATTTAATACTAATTTCGGGACGACTTTGACAACATTTTGCTTGATTGGGGAATTAAATTGATGACACTTTACATTATGGAACGACTAAATCGATAACATAATATTTCAAGGACCTAATGACCCTTGTATCCCTTGACTTAAAGAATTTATTGAACTGAAAGTACTTGCTTGATAATTTATTTAGAAGTTTTGTCTTTTTTTAATGTGGTAGTTTAATGCCCTTCTACTAAGAGAAGCAATATTATTGAAATTCTTAGTTTAACTGATTGTGTACAGTACTGATTAACTGTGGAATATACGTGCATTATCTGCTAATGTATTCTGATGGCATAGTATGCCTTGATCAGTTGGCTGGGGCTACACGAGGAAATGAGACTCGATATGCAAAGAATTTGGAGAAGAAATTTAGGGAGAGATGATAGGTGTATTGCTGATAATGGGAAGGAGGTAATGTTCAAAGTCTATAAAAAATTAATGTTCACCTACCAGTTACTTATCTTTCCCTTTTTTTGCTCCTGTTTCCTTTAGGCTAGATTTCCATTCTTGGATGAGGATGTTATAAGGCTGTTGCTCAATATTCCGTTGTGGGAGGTGGCCAACCTTGATCAACCTATTGGCATTGGTGATAAAAAGATTTTAAGAGAGGTATTACTTTTTCTTTGTTGATTTTGGATGAGTTTTGCTTACTTTTCTCTTTTTTAACTGTTTTATTGTTGGACCATTTAATGGTTGATTGAGCCGACACTTGCTCAAGATTCTTTGACTGAGCAAATCTAGTGATACGAGTGTTTAGTAATGTAATAAAAGCAAAAATTATATGCCTTGAGAATAAGTGCTGTTGCCTGAACTGAATCCACATTCCATACACGAGAAAAAAAAATAAAAGCTTCTGGTGTAGGTCCGACAGGAAATTTGTTTTCCCTTAACATGTTTGAAATCAGTTTCAATATACCAGTGGAATGTATTTGACACCCCCAATCCTGCTTAAATTTTATCAGATAAAGTACTGATTTGTTCTTGTTTATGGTGACTACTTTACGCAATTAATTCCTTTTTTATTTGAATTGGGCCCCATATATGAATTCCCAAACTTGAATCTCATAGTTGATATATTTCTTGAAGGTTGCCAAATTGCTTGGTTTATATGAAGCAGCAGTTCTGCCAAAGCGAGCAATTCAGGTGTGTTCTGAATCTTTACACTTGAATTAACTTGATGTGGAACACACTGAATCCCTAAACTACGTAAAACCATCAAAGGAAAGAAGGAGTTGCAATTTTTTAAATATAAATCTTGTAGGCTTATTTTATTTTTAATCCACTTTGGGATATAGTTGTTCCATTCATAGGACGCTTTTAGCCTGTGCTGAGATTAAGGAGTGGAAAATGATAAACGAAAAGAGAAATATAGAATTAAGAGAAAGATACTCGAAAGTGAAAAGGAATGAGAGAAAAAATTGTGAGTGAATTGGTTAATGTGATAAAATAATAATAAAAAGTTATAAATTGATATATTTGAAAATGACCAAAGTACCCTTATTTTAAAAGTGAAATATACTTTTAAATATTTAGTACTTGGTTCAAGTTAATAGCCTATCCTAATGTCTTTCTATTATATGTTTATTGCTTTAGTTTGGTTCAAGAATTGCAAGGGAATCAAATCGGAAGAATTTTGGAAGCAATCGAGCAGCAAATCAGGCATCAGCTGGCAGCGTAAGGATTAGTAGGAAATTCAACTTTTGTTGATTTTTCGTGGCACGCGGAACGCATATTATTTTCAATTCAACATCATTAATAGACGTAGTTGTTTAAAATTGCTTGCATCTTGGAACTACTTGGGAAACAAGAAGACATCTATTTCTGAAGGGTTTTGATCATATACGTAAATATGACCATTCAATTAACCAATTAAAAAAAATTGAAAATTGATCCAAAATATAAAAACATTCGAAATATTAAAATTGATCAAAATATTTTATTTTAACTTTTTTTATGTATTTTTTAATAGAATGAGTTGGTTCGGATTTTGGCATTGTATTTAAATACAATCAGTAATAAAATAGACATAGTGCGTATTTTTAAAGTTGTTTTTTGTAGTTTTATTGTATTATATTTGTAATTTGTAATATAGTTATATTTATTAAAGGATGATAGTAAATTTTTATTATAGTTTTTAACTAACGAATTATGTATTATATTTATAATTATTAGAGGAAGTTGAAATTATAAATTTAATAGTTATACAAAAAGATTTATTACACGACTCTATATTATTGAAGTTTAAATGTGAATTAAAGTTTTATATTTAAAAAAATAGATAAATTGAACAGTATGTAAGAGGGAAATGTACATAAATTTGTTTTGGATTTAATAAAGTATCATTTTATGTAGTTGGCTTGTGATTGGGTAGTGAATATTTGTATGATGTTTTTCCTTTTCAAAATGTTATATATTATTTATGTGGAAATTTTTTATTATAGAATATTTATATTTTTTAAATGTTTAATAATTTTATAATAACAAAAATGAATTTGAATAAAATCACAGAAGTTATTTGACTTTGGTTTTGATTTAATATTAAGTTAAAAGCCAACTAAAATTGATTTCAATTTGAGATTTAAGTTTGGTTCAAGTGATTTTTTAAATAAAAAAACTAATTAAAGCGAGTTATAAACACCTATTTGAAGTGAGAGGATTCGGCCAAGAGGTCTCTCTAATACCAAAACTTATGCGGGCTTTATCTCTCGAACGTGTTTTTAAACCACTTTTGAGTCTTAGGGAAATGATTCCAAGATTAATTGTAAGAAACAAGGTTATGATATTTTCTGATGATCAACAACGTGATTTCTATTCTTTAGTTAAATTACGAATTACTCTTTTAAAGTTTTAAGTATAACATATTCCTAAATATATGAAATAAAAGTGAACTTGAATTTATTTAATGCTATGCAGGGCAACTTTGAAACACAGGTTTTAGAGTGTGTATCCGTCAGGTAAGAGACAAATACTGCCACCGAGATAAAATTAAGGACAATGTTGTCACGTGAAGATAAAATACTATACTACACGATAAGCGGACAATCTAGTAATGATGTTGCCAATAGTGAAAAGTTATTTAGAATTAAAGTACTTGATAGAGCAGAAAGAAACAAAGCATTTTGAATGATCTTAAGGGATACAAATTTTAGGAATCATGGATTTGTAATATAGGCATTTGACTTTGCCTTTATCCTCTTATTATGTGTATATTTGATATTATCTATTTAATATTATTCATTTCTCACTAATAAATAAAATTATTCCTCACCTCCAATTCAATGATTAAATGAATACATTTTTACTTGAACTAGGAAATTTATTGTATAATCTAATAAGTTTCAGAAGAAATATCATAGACTGCACCAACCTTAACACTTGAATGTCTCAAAAGAGAGAGAATTGCATTACTATCTCTCTTGCTTAAGTCTCTCTTGCTTAAGTCATTGTTTAATGATATATTGTGTTGCTACCACCTTAAACAATGTATGCAATAATTACTCCTATCTTGGATGTGACTTAATCCGTAATCAACACTTAAATAATATCAATCCATATTTATCACATTTTAGATTGGAAGTATGATTTCAATAACCATTCTACTAATTATACTATGTTTTAATAATCTATAACACTAGATATTATAATTTAAGTAATTGTTATAACTTACTTTCAATTAAATTATAATACTCTAATCCCACAATAATACAACATCATTTTAGCAATTATACCTAACTCTAAATATCTCATTTTAATTCAACCCAATAATGTATATCACACATCTAATTTAATGTAAACTTAATAGTCACAACTTAATTCACTTTTTTTTTTTTTTAATTAAAAGTAGCTTGCCTACTATTAAAATTATTCTTATACCCCTTCAAAAGTTCAAATTGTGCTTATGGAACTCCTAAATTTTTGACTCTACTCTTATCAACACCTCTCCTTAATTAGAATCTTAAGTTTTGGCATTTGCATGGACTTTTAGCCTATACTATTTAAGTATTTTTCCTATAGTGTAATTACTACCAAAATTGTTTTAACCATACATTCACCAACACCTCCCCTAAAATTGAATCAACAATATCTAACTAAAACCTTACTATGATAAATAATCTCTCTAAACTTTCTTTAATCTAACTCTAACTCTTACTTTCTCAATATATTTGTTATAGAAACATATAATTTAAGAACTAAAATTTATAAAAAAGAGTAAAAAAAATATAAATATATAATTTATAAATAATGAAAGTTTTAATAACATAACAAATAAATCTATAACACTTGAATTGACTAATTTGTATAATATTACATAAAATTTTTTAATTTTACCTTAATTAAACAAATATTGTGATGAAATTGGTTCTAATATAAAACAAATTATAAATAATTAGTTAAATTATTGCACTCATTATATAACGTGAGTACATAAAAGATAAAACTTATTATATAAAATATCAAGTACAGCATCTGAATTATATAATATTTACAATAAATAGTGAATTTCAAAGACATATTTGATTAATTAGTGTATCTTAAATCACACTATTATTATTACCATTACTTCTCCAATTATTTGGAGGTTTAATTGGTGCAGAGAGAAGTAGAATGCGAACAGAAAGAGAGTAGCAGTAAAGTGTGGGAAAACAGCAGTAAGAAATATGAATAGTATTTATGAAGGATGAAATAATTTATAAAAAGAAAAGAGTGTACAGTTTTTTTGTTGAATCTTAAATGGTGGTGTGTAGCCACAGCCACAGAAGGAAAGAACAAGAATACAAAGTGATAATGGAGAAGGAGTTGACCAGAAGGGGGTCAACAAACGTGATGCTGGAAGGCGCCATGTTATTATTCTTCTCTACTTTTTTCCGTACAAACTACCCCTCCAAAGGGAAGAAGGAGAGGTAATAGTACTCTAACTCACCAATATGGCGCTGGCTTTGGCAGACCCACCACGGCGCCACATAGCAGAGCGTTCTCCGGAATGTTGTACTCGTCCCTCAAAGAACGTTCTGGAGTTGGAACACTGATGTAAAGCTGCTGCCCCAAGTACCGATTCTCAGCAATCTCCGACCTCAAGTTCCACATTCCAACGTTGTCGAAAGTCAACATTATCGCAGCCCAGGACTTGGGGAATACCTGAATCGTGTGCCTGCTCACAGCATCCAGAAGGTTGTAGTTCTTCCTCTTATCAGGAGTCCACGTGCCAGGCTCAATCCTACAAACAAACAAACAAATTTTTTTTTTTTTTTCATTTCATTTCCGCTTCACAATATCAAGAATAATGGTAACAGTTATAGTAGTAAGGAATACTCACGCCACTGCGAAGAAGGAGTAACCGTTCAAATTGTAGGATTGGACGCTCTTCTCGTGGTTCTCCAAGATGATCTCGATGAAGGTGCGGTATTCGAACTTCACAACGTTGGGAGTCAAGGTGACAGCGGTTCCAAGGTTGGCTGGGGGCTCATCGGGAATGGTGTCGTACTTGAAGAACTTATCGCCGATGCCGAAGTACTCAGCCAGCTTCAAGGGGGTTTCGGCATCAACGTGAGAGACACCGTTGATGGCGTAGCGGAGCTTGCCGTTATCCCTGCTGACGGTGTTAACGAACTTGAGGGTGCGAGTGATGTTGATCTGGCCGTAGTGGTAGGAGCCCTGGGGGTTGGGCCTGGCGGCGCTGGCGGTCAAGTTCCAGCGGAAGGAACGGAACTGGTTGAGAGACCAGGCCCAGCCCACGGGAGCCTCGGGGATTTCGGGGGAGGCCGGGCCCTTGCCGTTGGCGTAGCGGATGATGCCCTTGCCGGTGAGGATGGTTTTGGTGAAGCGTGTGGAGGCGACGAGGTAGTAGTCTTTGGGCTCTTGGTCAGCGGTGACGAGGACGCCGAAGCACTGGCCAAGGTGGACGTCGAGAGAGTCGTAGCTGTTCTGCACGGTGTGGGAGCCTTCCATCTCAACGAGTTTCATCTGGTGGTTTTGGAAGCGGAAGTTGATGGAGTTTTTCAGACCCACGTTGCAGAGACGGTACTTGTAGGTCTTGCCGGGGAGCATCGTGAAGAGGGGCTTATCAGTGCCGTCGCCCTTGGCGTTCTGGCCGTTGATGAGGAGGGCCTGGGGGCGGCCCAAGGCGCGGCCGCTGTCGAGGAACTTGGCGAGGGTGGAGTGGCTCTTGGTGTACCAGTCACCAGCCAGCACGGTGTAGTCGTCCTCGGGGTCGGCGTAGGGCACCGGGATGAGCAGGCGGCTGTTGATACGGAGGCCGCCGAAGCCGCCGGCTGCGCGGTGCATGCCGAGGCTGGGGTAATAGAAGTAGCTTCCGATCTGATCCTTGACCTGGAAATGGTAGGTGAAGTTGGCGCCTGGCTGAATGGGGCAGTTGGTGCCGGCTACGCCGTCTTGCCAGGAGTTCTTCCTTTGCTGGATTCCGGCCCAGTGGAAAAGGAAGGGCTCGTCGAGGTTGTTGAAGACATTGACGACGACGTTGTTGTTGCTGGTGGAATTGATGTTGGGTCCAGGGAATTCCCCGTTGATGAGAATAACCTGCTGGGGTACACCCGCCGGAGCTAGGGTTCCGTAGGTTACGTTCCATGTGAAGTAGAGGTAAGGGTCTTCAGCCCTGGTCGGGTAGAGGGCCCCTGCCAAGAGGCAAACCAACATGAGCGAAATCCTTGTTACCCCACCCATTTCTTCTCCTCTTTCTTATTACTATTGATTACAGTGTAACACGAACACTATATCTTCCACCATTTCTCTCCTTCTTATATACATCTCTCTCCTTCTTTCCCAGCCACTCAGAATCTCCGCTTCCCTCTCCTCTTGCCCTTACATTATGCTCCCTCCAAACGCGCACTTCCTCTCACTTCCCTTTTCTTTCTCCTTACCTGTTGCCTCTCCCTATTGTTAGAATTCTCCCACTTTGGACACGCCCAATTTTTCTCGCTGCACATTTTTTTCTCATCTTCTTCGATCTATATTACCCTATTTTTAAATTTATCAATTATTTATGGCCATGCTTACATAAAACATAAAATAAAACCATGCATTTTCAAATTTAATAGCTATATCATACTTGTTGATGATGATAACTATATCAATATGGCTCTCTTTGTTTACGATAATGGTCAGATAAAATTTATGTTTCCGTGCGTGTGTTTAGTATCATGCTTGAATAAGTTTGAGGATCCAAACGTGTAAATAATAAAAGATTAATTTAATTTTTTATGAAAATATATTTATTTATATTTATCTTTATTAATATGTTTTCTTTAAACGACTATTTAAAATTGTTCTGCCATAACAAATTGTGACACCATAAATGTCATCATACAACTTTATCTTATCATCACAAAATTGAAGGAAGAAAGCTGGTACGTTGTTGCTACTTGTGATAAAAACATTTGGTGCAAATTTACATTCGCTTAAGCGAACTAGAAGTCGCCTAAATCGATCCTATGTAATGATATTATAGAGATTTGTTATTTAAGCATAGTATGATATTTGCTTAAGCTTGTTAACTTTCTTTCATTTAAAAAAAAATCGTAGCATAAGCAAGTTACAATTTTAGTTCATGCGAATTAACTAATATGAAGTTAAAATTAAATTTAGCTTAGGTGAGTTAGTATAACAATAAAAAGATGTAAAAATTATTAAATTTTAAAGAAACCAGTTATGGTTGGACTCATCATCAGTCATTGTTATCGTGTTCGTTCTATTGTAGGAGGATGTTTGATCTGCGTTAGAGGAGGTGATATTGATGGAAATGGGTGATTGAGTAAAAAATTCAACATAGTGTCATTTGCTTTATAAAAAATGTGACTCTTTTTTTTCAATAATTAACATGTCATTCAAGGTCTTATTTTCTTCACATAAGTTGGACACAATAAGTCTTATTTGCTCAATTTCAATTGATATGATGACATTTGAAGAACTTTAAAGAAAAGAAGATCTAAAATTTTCACTTGCTGATACTAGGCCACAAGGTCATCATCTTTTGTCCATTCCTCCGACAACATCACATAATATGTCATCATCAGATCTTGACACACCATATCCTTCGACATTTCTTAAGACTAGTCTCTATCAATATTAGGTTTTTTTGAACTTCTCCCCAAAAATATCAAAGCAAGATTCAATATTAAATGATGCATAAGTGTACATATGAAGTAATGTATTAAAAACTTGAAGTGGTAAAACAATTATCTAATTTACAATAATTTTCCAGGCCTTAGAGGATACTCATGCATCATTTTTAGTGGTCTTATGGATCTTTTGAAAAAGGTCCCAACATGTTAGAGTAATGTTTTTGTTTATGAAATTAAACAAAGAAGTTAGTGGTGTTTGTAAATGAAATGAAAAATAAAAGTAAATTATATTACATGCTAGTCTCATCCCCATAAAATGCTTTTATGCAAGGATTGATCCTTTTGTGTACAATGAACCATAAGAATAACTTCTATTGTAAACATTAGTCTTTGTTCTATTTCTCCAAGTTCGGTTGCTCAATTTCAGTTGTACATTACATTAGGAATCCAAGCACCTATATCAATACTGCATCGAACTCTACACATGACATTTGAAAAGTCTTTAAACATCTTTATACACATGAAAACTATTTACTTAATCAAAATCTAAACTCAGTATGGGCAAAGTCGAATCAGGCCAAGTTAGGCTAGACGACAACATGTTAAGTTGGTCGAAGATGGGTCTGATCAGGTTAAGTCTAGTAGAGTTTAGGCCAAGCTAAGACGGATTAGATCCAAGTTAGACTGAGTTAGGCCTAACCTAAGTCGTGTTGGGTCGACTTGAGCACGTGTCTGAGTTCAAGTTGGACATACTCCAATTTTGGGTAGGTGATGATAGTCTGAGATGGGCTCAACTCCTGTCGGCCAACTAGGGTTAGACTCACATTGGCCTAATCGAGTCACAACTAAGTTAGGTTGAGTTAGGCAAAGCCTGTCCGAGATGGTGCCAAGTCAAGATGGGCAGAGCTAGGACAGGCCTAAGTCAAGTAGCCTAGGTCAGCTTGAGCCCATGTGATGTTGGGTCTAGGCAAGCCAGGGTTGATTGGGTTCATACCATGCTAAGTTAAGTCGAGCCCAAGTCGAGCCAAATCGAGTTAGACTCATGTCTCTTTCATCTAATTAATGTAGAAGTCGTGCACTTCTCAATGTCATGACTTAGATAATTGAAAGTTAATAATGAAACATCAAATAATGAACTTTGTCATTTGTCATCATTTGAAGGAACTCATGTCTTTCTTGATGAAATCCAGGTAGGATAATAATATGAAATAAAAGTTGACATCTAAATAAGCTTGTCAAATTGAGTCTTTTACACTGTGCTTTCTTTATAACTTCTTTTTAGTATACAAAAAACCTAAGCACCAAAAAAGGGGTGTGAAGTGTATATCAAGTTTATAACATTGTTAAGGACTCTTCATGACATGGAAAATCATGGTTTAATATACCTTTTAAGCATAAACGTCCATATGTATTGTATTTGTCCTCGCATCCATGTTTCGTACACTAAATAAATTTGAAAATATTCATATAATCTTAGAGGAAATATGTGATCAAGTTATCACGTGAAATTATCTTCTGATATATGTAGATTGTCTTCATTCAACATTGAAGAACAAATTTCTTGAAGAATTGAATGCTTATGCACTTCATATTAGTAGGCAATACTTTAAAAGCAAAGCGTAACCATGTGTTATAGAAAATAACTTTTTCTTTATTTGCGTCAGAATATCTACTTTAATTGAAAACATAACTATGTAGTAGCTTGAGCTACTTGACCCACTGGCAAAGAGCCAATCTTTGGAATATTGAGCTTTTAGCTTCACAACACTGTCATTATTATCATGTTTGGCCTCCAAACCTTTTTTGCACAATATATTTATAGATCCTTTCTAGATTCTAATGTATCCTTCTTCTTTCTTTCGTGTTTATTATTGTGTATAAAATATTTAAACACACGTTTCTTTTAATGTTCATGATATCCGTGAAAGAAAAAAATTTACAGTATGATAACTTCTTCCAAAATATATTATATTTTATCCAATTATGCGCTTCATCGGTTCATTATACGACATAATTCTGAATTATCATACTATCCCACTACTATTCAAATCTTATAACTATTAGACGATATATTCATGAAATAGTTCGGTTTATCAAATATGTATTTTTTTCAATTTTGTTTTCGTCCAAATATTATTTTTGGTAAGACACTTGAGTAAGTTTCGGCCAAGAGTCAATGTGTTCATTACATGAACCCAAGATAATATGTTAACCTTTGTAAAGTCTAATCTCCTTCTGTCCACCCACTGCTTTGATTCTGATTAGAAAGTTGCTTGATAATCAAAAGTCTACTTTCAATAATCTTCACAATGGTAGAAGCAGCTATATTGTGGAAAAGTGCTAAACAAACTCTTATAGCTATATCTAATAATTAATTGAAACATAATATATAACTTTTTTCGTGCTTACCAAAAAAAACTTTTTTCGTGATCACTCCTCATACTATATGGCTTAAAAAGTTTATATCTAGTGCTCACATGGTTGAAAATATTTCCAGTACACTTTTATTATGTGTCAATTAAAGATACATTATCTCTTTTATATAACGAGATTACAATAGATTGACTGATGTGTTGAGCCAATCACTAATAAATAAACCACTGAAAGGATAATAAATTGTCATCCCATTAAATAAATTAATTGCAATTCTCTCCAATACAGGTTGGACTATACTTGCATTGTTTTTACATTTCATAATCTGTTAATGAATATTATTTTTTAAAATTCCATCATGTTAGTATCTTGTGAATGGTTTAGAACGATGAGTAGGTTCAGTTCATTTCAAAATTTTGGAGTCTTAAAATGTATATATTCGCTAGGTACTCCGTTTTGGTTGTGGTTTTGACATACTAAATTATTTTGTATTTATTTGGTTTTGTTTGTGCAATGTAACAATTTTTTGTATAAGCATAAATATAAATGTAAAAAAACATTGGTAAATTGTAGAAATCAAACTCTTTTAATAATGCTGTGCTTACGATAGAAAGAAAAAATCTATTATAAGAGAAAAAAAATTCTATTATAAGGATAAAAATGTGATATATTATAGTTTGTCGGAATATGTATTGCATTTTCTTTCTTGCTTGATTTCTAATGCTGTATAAGAGAGAACTAGATGGGATGACAATAAGGCCTGATTACTCTAATTTGATAAACTTACACAGTTTATAAAAATGGAAGGATGACTCTATCAATAATAATATCTTTGGTTAAATATATGTAGAATTATGATTCTTTGACATTCTTTTTTTATATTTACCCTACAACCGTATAAATTTTTATTGTAACATAATATTTTATCAAGAAAAATAACTATAAAGTAGATGTCTTTAATAAATAGTTGTGTCAAGATATATTTTTTCAAGTGATGCATTTAAATCATTTAATACTTAGGCTCGTAACATATTGTGCTGATCTTCTTAATTGAAGAGCTGGAGCCATGGAATAACCTTTGACTTTAGCGTACCGTTATTCTTTTTTAGTGGTTCTTTTCCTTAATTTCAATTTAGCAACTAAGTAAGAACTAAGTGATTAATTAAGTTTATTTCTGATATATTAGATGACAGTAGAAATTACTTGTTGAGATAGAGTGATTCTTCAAAAAGAAAGAGGAAAGTAGAGTGGAGTGAACAATGTTAAAAGGAAGGAGTAGTTTTATATATTTATATATAATATTTTTTGCATATGTGATATTGATTGGGAGAAGTTATAGGAAAGGGTTGATACATCAGTGACCACAAAGATAGAAATTAACTAACTACAAGAGCTAATTAATCAATGAAGAGTGTTGAAGCGATCGTCACGTGGCTCTGATTTGAGAAGAAAACAAGTTTAGGAAGAGTAAGGTGGTGGCTTGGGGAGATCCTTGACAATGCCGCAGAGAAGCTGGGTCTCTGGAAGGTTGTACTCATCCCTGAGGGACCTGTTAGGAGACAAAACACTCACGTACAACTGCTGTCCCAGGTAACGATTCTCGGCCAGCTCCGACCTCAAGTTCCACATTCCAGCGTTGTCGAAGGTCAGCATGATAGCAGCCCAGGACTTGGGGAACACCTGAATGGTGTGTCTGCTCACAGCATCAAGAAGGTTGTAGTTCTTCCTCTTCTCCGGTGACCACTTCCCTGGCTCAACGGCGACGGCAAAGAAGGAGTAGCCATCCAAGTTGTAAGATTGGGGAACCTTTGTGGGGTTCTCGAAGATGACCTCGATGAAGTCACGGAAGGTGGCATTGATGACGTTGGGAGCAAGGGTGAGGTCGCCGATGGGGGAAGCGGGGTCGTCGGAGATGAGGTTGTACTTGAAGACCTGGTCGCTCACACCGTAGTACTCAGCGAGTTTCAGTGGGGTTTCGCTGTCAACGTGGGAGACACCGTTAAGTCCGTAGCGGAGTTTTCCACCGGCCCTGCTGAGGGTGTTAACGAGCTTGATGGTGCGAGTGATGTTGATCTGGCCGTAGTGGTAAGATCCCTGAGGGTTGGGCCTGGCGGCGCTGGCGGTCAGGTTCCAGCGGAAGGATCGGAACTGGTTGAGAGACCAGGCCCAGCCTTCGGGTGCTGGGGGAAGCTCAGGGGAGGCGGGGCCCACACCGTTGGAGTAACGGAGGATGCGGGTGGCGCCGAGGGTCTTCTTGGTGAAGCGCGTGGAGGCGACCATGTAGTAGTCCTTGGGCTCCTGGTCGGCGGTCACGAGGACGGAGAAGCACTGTCCGACGTGGACGTCGAGGGAGTCGTACTGGTTCTGAACAACGTGTGAGCCTTCCATCTCAACGAGCTTCAAGGGGTGGCCTTGGATTCTGAAGTTGAGGGTGTTCTTGAGCCCCACATTGCAGATTCTGTATTTGTAGGTCTTGCCGGGCTCCATGGTGTAAGCGGGCTCAAGGCCACCGTTCTTACCGTTGATGTGGACCCCACTGGGCCTGCCAAAGCTGCGTCCACTGTCCAAGAACTGCTTGAGAGTCTGGTGGGTCTTGCCGAACCAGTCACCGATGAGGACCCAGAACTCGTCAGCGGGGTCAGCATAGGGCACTGGGATCAACAGGCGGCTGTAGATTCTCAAACCACCGAAGCCTCCGACGGCGCGTTGCATGCCGATGGAGGGGTAGTAGAAGTAGCTACCGATCTGGTCCTTAACCTGGAAGTGGTAGGTGTAGTTGGTGCCAGGCTGGATGGGGCATTGGGCGCCTGGGGTACCATCTTGCCAGGAGTTTTTCCTGTGTTGGATACCATTCCAGGTGAAGAGGATTGGCTCGTCAAGGAAGTTAAAGACATTGACGACAATGTTATTGTTGCTGGTGCAGTTTATTTCAGGGCCTGGGAACTGGCCGTTGATGAGGATCCCCTGTTGTTCCACACCCAGTGGTGCGACGGTGCCGTAGGTGACGTTCCATGTGTAGTACACATAAGGATCTTCACCACGAACTGATGCTGCCATCAGGCAAGCCATCAAAGCAATCACCACACTGCTTACTCGACCCATTTTTGTTTTTTTTTTTATTCAACCCTTTCCTATCTCCTTCCTTTTTATTATTCGAGGAAGAAGAAGGATTGTCACTTGCTTCTTGCTTTCATCTGCGCCTCCTCCTTCCCCTTTTATACCCCCTGCGTCCAACCATGTCCACCCGTTTCCCTCTCACCCCTCCTTTCCTTTCGCTATAATTCGTTCCGCTCCTCATGCTTCGCTCTGGCTAGACTTTTTCTGTGGCTATCTTTGGCAATTAGGGTTCCCCCTCGGGACAAAATCCAGCTACCATTCCCCTTTCTCTCGCAAATTCTATATCTAGCTCTCTTACGTGCATAAGAGGGTTTAATTTAACCGTTTGAACAACAAAATGGAAAAACAGCAAACCTCGTCTCTAATATTCTAATATTTAGATTTACTATGATGGCTCCTTATTAAATATCATAGCTCCATCATTCAGTTCTACAATGAAGTTTAATTTGAAGGATTTAATGTATTCAAATAAGGATTTTTTTTTTTAATTTAACAAAGGCTCTTTTGAATAAAGGAAATTCAATTGAAACAGATAAATATCCCTCAATCTAATTTCCTGAAGTTATGTACAAAGCAATTATTTAATATTTATTCGTACCGTTAAGATAATTTTTTTATTTAATAAAAATTATAAATGAATTCTATATGATTATTTAATTGAAATACTTTTTTATACGAAAACCAAATGGAGAAAATTTTAATTTTCATGTATTTAAAATATTTCATCCAAATACAAAGTTAAGGAGACGAAAGTAAAATATAAAACTAAATTTAAAACTTTCGGTGAAGTTTAGTTATTTACTCGTACGATTTAAAATTTTAAAAACTACATGTTTTAAGAAACTATGTTGGTCTTAATTTTACAACATCAAGTTAAAAATGAAAATATAATGTACCTACCCGAGACAATCACATAATAGTTATAAATGGAGTTGTTTTTTTTTTCACCAAAATAGTACAATTTTAGTTCTAAATTATTAGAATGAGTAAAAAAAACTTTTATATTATGTTTTTAGGTCAATTGTCAGTAAGAGGACGATTTTAAATAAGAGAAATCATACCCATAATATACTACTTAAAATGACAGAGAAACATCATAAGTTATAGTGACTGAAATCATTGATTTCTTTTTAAATTTTTTAAACCCTATCTGGTTATAATTCAATAAATTATAAATGATATTATAAAAATGTATTGAATTATATTTTTAGAAAACAGTATTTTAATATAAAATAATTAAATAAGTATAAAGTATATGATTAAATTTTTTAACATATTAATTATTATATTCAATTATGTTTTTAAGTATAATTATATATAAAATAAGAAATATGAATATTATTTTGTTTATATGTTTCTTTTAAAATTATAGTAAGAAGTTAACAAACAACTACACAATAACTTTAAAAAAATATTATTTATTTATCATTATTTTCATCTTTTTAATAAAAATAAGGTTATAAATAACATATTCGTCGCGATTTCAAATCATACTTATTCTTCCCATTTATTCTCAATTATCTAATATCCCACTTGGAGATTTTTTGTAAGTGCACTTCAATTTGGTGGTTCACGACCCTTCTAAAGAACTTTTCTAACTGAATCCCACAAATTTAATATAAGATTTAAATAAAACTTTATAATACATAGACTTACATGAATGTACTTTCATAATAATAATAATAATAATATAATAAATTATAATAGTTAATAACATAAAAATAATTATAAATAATTTATTTTTTATTAATTTTTATAATATTATAGTTACATAATATTTGAATATAATTATTGTTTATGATAAATAATGAAGTTAATAAAATGAGCTATATTGATTAAGGTCAAATTGATAATAAATTATGTACACTACAAACAGTTACATATAGGTTGTAAGAAAATTCTTTATTAAAAGTTATAGAAATTATATATAATAATAATATTGTTATTATGATTATTATTTATCATTTAATAAAGTATATAGTCAATTTTTTTATCTTAATATAGTTATATGAAACTTCTTTTATGTTAGTTTAGTTTTTACTTCATAAATTGAAAAGTCATGCTTATTTATCTTTAATTATATACAGTTGAATATGATTTAAATATTTGTGTTTAATTTTTTTCATAAATAATGTCGATATTTGTTGTAGTTCTAGTGTAATAAGTCACTATTTAATATTATTAGCCCTTTGGGAAATTATCTTAATTAAATTCTTTTTATTAAAGTATTATCATATAAAAATATTATCATTAGTGTGAAAGAGTCTAACAGATTGGCAGGCTGGTGCGCTAATTTTTTAATTTTTGTTTTTTAAATTATATATATATATATATATATATATATAAAGTACATTTAATTATATAAATATTTTTAAGTTTTTAATTAATCAATATATTAAATTATTACATTATGATTAATAATTGAAACTTCATTTCTTAGGTTAATGGTTTAGTTCCAGAAATATTGCATATCTGCATCCTTCAAATAATATAATACAAACAAGGAGGTTAATTGTTTAAATTATTTAATTTTTTTTAATTTTAAGTTAATTTGGCAAGTTAGGGGTTTAGCTTGAGAGTTAAGATGTACTTTGTCACCCCTAATCCTGAATTAACCGTCATCAAAGAGTTTAACTTTTTTATAAAATTGTCATGACATTTTCTTTAACAAACTTTTGATTCCTCGTCATTTTGGATTATTGTTTAGAAATGTTACACTATTGATAATCAATTTTACATATATATATATATATATATATATATATAATTAGTGAATGTTTTAAAGAACTTATATAATTTATAATTACACACGACAGATATATTCAGCTCCTAGTTTTTTTATGCAATTTTCTTCACACGAAAGATGTGTACCTACAATGGAAAGTCTCTCTTCCCATCAAAAGTATTGGTGTCCATGGCACATCCATTAAATTTTTACCTATGGTCATAACAACCTCTACTGATACAGCCATAAGATTGTTCGTAAATAATTATTTCGTTTTTTGGATAGGAAACTTTGTTTAACGTTACATAAACAACAATTTGATATTAGTGAGAATATAGAGTATTTTCAAAATGTAATAAACTTTTACTTATAACAAAGTGTCTTATGTTAGCCTCACAAGATTTGTAAGTCAAACAATGAATGTCTTGAGTGTCTTTGCCATATTAGCAACATTGTATGTAGGCACACGAATTGCAGCACGACCATGATGGGCTTTCTTCACCACAACTTTTACAATATGAGAGGGATAAGACACTATGTAACACGATGACTATTTCCAGATCCTCTCTAATGACATCAATCAAGGAAAAGAATTGTGTTGGCCTATAAACAACTCCCCTTAATGTTAACTCTAATTCCAAACAACAATTCAGATTGACTACATAGAGTGTTTTTTTTTTTAAGATGCCTAAAGTTCTTATTTACTTGTCAAACTCTCGTATGAAGTTTTGTGTTTGTTCTTATGTGATTTCCTTCTTGATTTGTTACTTCAGTTTTTACATCAACTCCTCACTAAGACTCATGTTGCAATGGAACATACAGAACAGAATGAATACGGCTAAGGTACTCAAGCTGTCCAATGATATTAACAAGTATATCTTGATGATGATAAGAGTATAAATACTCTAAGTTCTATGCTCAACCAAAGAATTTTAAAACATAACAAAAATGTATTATGATTTAAATTTTATATATATATATATATATATTCAATAAATTGACATGATTTATTAGAAAGGCACTGATGGAGTGTGAATTGGTAGATTGCAATTCCTACTTTTCTTTATCATCTTTTACTGAAGCATGCATATGATAACCTCCTTACTGAAACGATAATTGAGCATCTTACTAGTGCCTAAATGGTTAGTGTCTTTTTTTCATGACTTTGTCAACCTTCAAATAACACTTATGAATTAATTAAAGTGGATTTAATTATAATTTACATTCAAACAACTTTTATTATTATTTAGAATTTAAAGTTTAGGGTTTACATTACTTATTTATTTATTATTATTGTTACTATTTTTTTTTTGTTTAGTATTCTTGATATTATTATAATTAAACTTAAAGATGCTTAATTTTAAAGATTTTTCAATATCAACCATAAGCTAGACTTAATCTTTATTTACAATCTTTATTTCATTTTCTCGTAATAGAGAATTTTTCATTTAAAATGTTGCTCATAACCAATGTAAACCGGTACGAAGCAAGGAAAATTTTGGGGACAAGCAACTATTAAATTGAAGTTCATTTAACTGTATGTATGCCCGTAGGTAGAATAATGATAAAAATGATAAATATTTTTAATGGGCCTCAAAACTCAAGTTATAAATTCCTTAAATAATACTGGTAAGTTTTATCATTGAAAATATAAATAAATAATTTTAATTTTTAATTAATTGTAATCGTGTAAATATAAAGGGAATATCTTTAAAATGATTACTATTATGCTTGTCAAGTAAAAATTGTGAATTGTCACTGTAAAAATTGTGAGAAGTGAAACGACACTGATAGGAAAAACGGTGACAAAATACTAAGAATAATTATCCAAAATTGAATAAAGGTTAAATAAAAATGAATAAAAAGTAAAAAGTATTTTACCTGCAATAAAAACTAGCTTTTTATATATACATAATGGAAACTATATTTTATTGAATAGGGGGTAAGGTAGAGAAAATAAAATGCAACGAGAACTCAATGGAGAATAGGAAGACGAGGGTAAAGAAGGGAGAAGAAAACTGACAAAAAAATGAAACAGTGATGCAGAAAAGGGGAATGGGCGCGGATTTGGGAGATGTAGGCGAGATTGAGGGGTCGGAGTGTAATAATATCATAGACATCCAGTATTAATATAATAGTATCACAACAATTTAAAGAAGAAAAGAAATGAAAACGTAATAGTGGAGAATTTTATTTAAATTTCAGAGGAAGGGAACATTCCTTAATACAAAATCTCAGAAGATATACAACTGTTCTCCTTTTCTCTCTCCTCTTATTATTTAAATATTAATATTTTGACCACTCATAATCAGCCCATTTGGAATTAGCTATTTTGGGCCGTGCACTGTATCTCTTTCCTTCGTAGCCTTTTCCTATAATACCACTATTCTCTGCAATTGCTCTTTCAGTAACTATCTTTGTTACATTACCTTCCCCTTTAAAAACAACCTTATCCTCAATTTTAAAGTTTGGAAAGACCTGCTTAATAACCATGGTATCCTCCCACGTTGCTTGAGTTTCATCCATCCCCTCCCATTTTATTAAATGTTGTTGCACATGCTGCTGATTTCGAATAATGACTCGGGTTTGTAAGATGGCTTCTGGTTGTAGCAATGATTCAACATCTGACTTGGTAATGGGTAATGGTATATAGGGTTGAAAATGATCACCTTTGCACAATTTCAGCTGGGAGCAATGAAAGACAGGGTGGATTTTTTGCAGAAGGAGGTAATAGTAGTTTATAAGCGACTTCCCCAATCTTCTCAATTACAGGAAATGGTCCAAAATAGCGAAGGCTCAGTTTTTGATTTTTTCTTAGCAGTACAGAGTGTTGCCTATACGGTTGAAGTTTAACCAGTACCATATCTCCAATTTCTAACTGCATGGGCTTGCGTTTTTTATCTGCTTCTTTCTTCATGTGTTGTTGTGCCTTCTATAAATTGATCTTCAGTTTGTTAAGTGTGGTATCCCTCTGGAGAAGTTGGTCTTGAACCTGAGGAGGGTCCTGGTTGCTGAAGGTATATTTAATTATTTGTGGAGGCTCTCTACCGTAAACCACTTTAAATGGTGTCATGCCGGTACTGTGATGAAAAGAAGAGTTGTACCAAAATTCTGCCCATGGCAACAGTTTAGACCATTCTTTAGGATTATCATAAGTAAAGCACCTTAGATACATCTCAATGCATTTGTTCAATGCCTCAGATTGCCCATCTGTTTGGGGGTGATAAGCAGTGCTGAATTTCAAAGAAGTACCACTCAGCTTGAACATGTGTTACCAAAATTGGCTCGTGAACACCTTATCACGATCAGAAACTATTTTCTTTGGAAATCCATGCAACTTGACAATGTTTTTCACAAAGAGCTCAGCCACTTGCTTACTATTAAAGTCAGCCTTTAAACTAACCAAATGTGCGTATTTCGAAAGCCTATCAATAACCACCATAATAACAGTGTGTCCATTAGAAGAGGGAAGGCCGGTAATAAAATCCATGGCCACATCCTCCCATATTTGTTCCGGAATCGGCAACGGTTGTAGTAACCCGGATGGTAGAGTTGTAGCATGTTTGGTTTGTTGACATGTTAAACAATTCTGCACATACTCCCTTATATCAGCCTGCATACCGTGCTAGTAAAATTGTACAGCAATTCTCTTCAAGGTGCGTGTAAAACTAGAATGTCCACCCCACAATGTAATGTGGAATTCCTGAAGAATTTTTTTAACCAATTCATGCCCTTTGGGTAAAACCAATCTGCCTTTCCAATACAGTAACTGATTCAAGACTGAATAATAAGGACTGGGAGGATTGTTTTGCAAACACAATTGCATAATGTCACGTAAGTGATGGTCTTGTGCCATTGCTTCTCGTAATTCTGGCAACAGTTGTAGTTTTGGCTAAGATATAGCCATCATAAAAGATCGGGAAAGAGAATCAGCAGCCACATTCTCTTTGCCAGGTTTATACTCAATAGTAAAGTCATAACCAATCAACTTATGCAACCAGTTTTGCTGTTCGGGTGTGTGTACAACTTGATCAGTGAGTGATCTTAGGCTCTTCTGATCAGTTTTTATAATAAACTTGTGGCCAAGGAGATAATGTCTAAATTTTGCAATAGCCTCTGTGATTGCGAAAAATTCTCTCGTATAAGCAGATTGACGTTGCATCCTATCCGTGAGCTTTTTGGAAAATAAGCAATAGGACGTTGGTCCTGGCTCAAAACAGCACCGATACCCACCCCTGAAGCATCAGTTTCCAGAGTGAAAGTTTTCGAAAAATCCGACAAGGCTAAGACTGGAGCTTGTGTAAGTGCAGTTTTGAGCATGGAAAAAGCTTCAGTAGCATCCATTCCCCATAGAAATTTATCCTTTTTCAACAAATCAGTCAAGGGAGCCGCAATTACAGCATATGATTTGATAAATTTTCGATAGTACCCAGTTAAACCAAGGAATGCTCTCAGCTGCTTAATATTTTGCGGTACTGGCCAATGTAAAACTGCCTGTACTTTGCTTTTATCCATTGCTACTCCTTGCCCTGAAACTGTGTGGCCCAAATAGTCTACTTGTTGTAACCCGAAGGAACATTTAGATAGTTTCGCATAGAGTTGGTGTTGTTGTAGCAACTGAAGAACCAAGTCCAAGTGTAACAGGTGATTACTCCAGGAAGAACTGTAGACTAATATGTCATCAAAGAAAACCAAGACAATTTTTGAAGATAATCTTTAAAAATATTATTCATGAGACTCTGAAAAGTGGCTGGGGCATTAGTAAGCCCAAATGGCATAACTAGCCATTCATAATGTCCTTGGTGGGTCCTAAAAGTTGTTTTGTGCCTGTCCTCTTCAGCAACGAGAATTTGGTGATAGCCTGATCTGAGATCTATCTTGGAAAAATAATGAGAGCCATATAACTCATCAAGGAGTTCATCAATTGTGGGGATGGGAAAGCTGTCCTTGATTGTAATTGCGTTTAAAGCCCTATAATCTGTACAAAACCTCCATGTACCATCTTTCTTCTTAACCAAAATAATCGGAGAAGAGAATGGGCTAGTGTTGGGTGCAATAATGCCTGCAGCAAGCATCTCTTGAACCATCGTTTGTATCTGCTGTTTTTGACTGTGCGGATACCGGTAGGGACGCACCTTGACTGGTTTTGCATCCTTCATTAAAGGAATAACGTGATTATGACTTCTGGAGGGTGGTAAGGTGGTGGGTGTAGCAAATATAGTAATGTAATTATGCAGTAGCTGTACCAACTCAATTGGCATTTGATCTGGTAGCTCAAGGCACGAATCAGGATTGTTAACACTGTAAGGTGAAAACCTCTGCAATAACATGAGTATTATGCATCCTGCGAAGGTGATTAAATTGAGCAGGACCTGGCAATTGATATTTATCACCATGTAATGTGACAAACTGCTTATCCTTATAGAATTTCAAAGTGAGCTTGCTGTAATCGGAAATGTGAGGGCCCAATGTAGCAAGCCACGCTGCTCCAAGTACCAAATCAGCACTAGAAATTGGTAAGAGATATACAGGAATTTTTAATAATTGTCCCTGTACCAGTACCTCAAGTTGCTTCACCATTCCTTCAGCTTCTAATGAATTACCGTTTCCCACTAAAACTTGAAAGCTAGGGGCCTCTTCCACTGACAGTTTCAAATAATTTGCAATTCGAGGTTGCAGAAAGTTATGGGAACTACCACTGTCGAGTAAGATTTGAATCACCATGCCATTAATAGTACTTTGAAACTTCATGGTGCCTAGCCCCATTGAGCCTTTTAAGGCGTTATATGATAAATGAGGGTCCTGTATGATATTATCAACCATTTCTTCTGGTGCAGGTTGGTGTTCCAACGTCTCGTCCTCATCCATTTGTGGCAACAAATATTGTTTATTAGGACACCGATGAGAGGAGGTGAACTTTTCATCACAAGTATAACATATTCCTTTTTCTCGTCGAATCTGCATCTCAGCGGGGGAAATTTTTTTAACAGGCCCTTGCTTTGGAAATGTGGTGGTAACTGGGGCTTGTAGTGATGGTGGAAGGCTCGTGGATTTAATGGGTTGGGAGGAGGCAGTGTTTGTTTGTGGATGTTGAAAGGGGTAAGGGTGGTGCAGGGGCTTGGTTTTTGAAGTGTATTTTTCTTCATATAACTTGGCTAAAGAAACACAACATATTAATGTGGTAGGAGCTTGAACTATTACATCACGCTGAGTCCTCCCATAAAACAATCAATTAAAGCTTCACTTGTGACTCCTTGTACCCGGTTGGCAAGAGCCGTAAAATGAGTATAATAATCATGTACTGAAGTAACTTGTGTTAATTTGAAAAGTTGGGACCGAGAACATTCATATGGAGATGGACCGAATTCTAACTCTAAAGCACGAGTAAAATCAATCCAAGAATGAAAAGGAGTAGCTCTATTTGTCATTTGAAACCAAGGAATTACCTCTTTCTCCATGTGAATGGCGGAAATGGTAATACGTTGAGCATCTGGCGTATTGTAGTAATCGAAAAATTGTTCCGCCTTGAAGATCCATTGAAGAACTTCCAAACCGTCAAAGCGGGGAAAATCCAGCTTGACATTCCGCACCTGAAACGGTGGCGGGTTCGTATAGCCGCTGCCTGAACTGTGGCCCTCCGCAACGTGATGAAAATTTTCTCCAGGACTGCGATTTTGTTTTAGCAAAGTCTCCACTGTATCTTCTATAGTTTCAAATCGAGTTCGATTTTCCTGACGATCCGTTTCCATCATCTCTAAGATTTTCGTCATGGTTGTAGAGATTTCCTTGAGACGTGTATTCTCGACCATGTTCGACAACGAGAGCACCAATGTAACAGTATATCAATATATCAGACACACCCAGTACTAATATAACAGTATCACAACAATTTGAAGAAGAAAAGAAATGAAAACGTAACAGAGGAGAATTTTATTCAAATTCCAGAGAAAGGGAACATTTCTTACCAGAAAATCCCAGAAGATACACAACTGTCCCCCTTTTCTCTCTCCTCTTACTATTTAAATATTAATATTTTGACCACTCATAATCAACTCATTTAGAATTAGCTATTTTGGGTCATGCACTGTATCTCTTTCCTTCGTAGCCTTTTCCTATAATACCACTATTATCTGCAATTACTCTTTCAGTAGCTATCTTTGTTACAGGGAGGGAATGGGAGGGCATGACAAAAGGGCAGAAGGGGTTGTGAAAAGTAAAATTTCAAATGAACTGGTGGGCGGAAAGAGAAAAAAATTGAAAGAGGTAAAAGCCCACATATCATTATTTTTTTTTACAACAATATTCTCATAATTTTAATTCATATCGATATCCGTAGTTTCCCAACCAGGATAGTGTAAATGAATTCATAATCTTAAATTCTTTCAGAACATTTCTGAACAATTTTCCTCTAACAAAACAACTGAAGAAAAAATGAGAATGACGATAAATGTAAAATTTTACTTTTCCACCTTTTAGACGTCATGAGAGGAATGAATTTAAATTACAGAATGACCCCAAAGGTCCTAACCAGATATTTCACGCAACTACAACTGATTTAACTCCCAAGTGCATTCCCTCCATCTCTCCTTCCAAGGGGTGGTATGTTTAAGACAGATGAAACAGATAAATGACGATAGAACAGATATATCACCATGAAAGGAAAGTTCATGCTATATTAAACCAAACCCTACAAAAAATAGTTAAATAACCAACCTACGTAACATGGTAGGCATGCGTGGTTGAAAAACCTCAGCATGCATGATAACTTAAATCCATGTGAAATCTGCTCAAGGAAGGCAAAATAAACAATCAAACATTATTACAGATTGTAGCTTGGGTGCCAAACTATCCAAACAAGTACAAGTCTCTGATCCTTTTTTCTTCCGTTATTCCTATTCATATATTAAACTTGCCAAGCAATTCAAATTATTCTGCTGACCAACCAGAGTTTTGCATTATTTCAAAAGCATTAATGGAAGAACAATATGAGAAGGAGGAGGTTAAGGGAAAATAAAATAAAATAGCACAAAACAGACTCAAAGACAACACCCATTCTTATCCAATTGAAACCTTGGCAGAGGGACTAATTATTGTCGCAGAATACCCCCAGTTAGCATTCATCTTTGAGGGGGATCAACTGTGCGAACATTAGCAACAGTCATTCCCTCAATTCGGTCCTTTGTGATTTCCACAAAGTGACCAACAATCTCATGAAACTGCTTGAGCCCTGACAGGGGAAGAATGATGGAGGATCGATCAGAGCCGGCGACCTGCAATAAATAACAAGAATTTACAGCAGAAATTCCTCTTCCCATGGTGTATAAAACAAAGGAAAAAAGACAAAAAGATAATGACAGCACACCTCAGATATTCTTAAGAAGTGACCCCTATTATTGCTCCCAAGATCAAAGAAGAATCTTTTCTGATCAGCCCTGATCACTTTCGAGACCCCCAAGTTACCAATTTCATCCTGTGGAGGCAAATCAACAGACCTGTCCACATTCAACTCAGAAGAAGTTGCAGGTTGAGTACTATGACCAGATATGAAGCCAGCACCAACATCATCCGAAAGTCCGACAAGACGCTCTGAGGATTCAGAATTTTGCTATAGTGGAATGCAAAGAACCAAATAAGATGAAACAAACCAAAAACAGATTTGACTATTCTTGCGGCTAAGACGGAAGAAATGTCTGATTTCAAAAGAAGGAAACCTGATTGGGTAGAATGAAAAGCCTTGAGGCTTCATTAATCTCAGCCAAAATGTTCCTGAATGCTGCCCATCCTTCATCTCTAGAGCTTCCAGCAGGAACAATTATAGTGCTACGGTTTCTGCTGACAGAAGCTTCAGACACCTTCAAAATAATAAGTAAGAATCAGAATCTTTAAATAAAATATACATATGGATAATATTCATCATAAGATAGAAGTTCCGAAATAATATAAATATGGAAGCCAAAGTGATGAAAAATAGGGTAACAGGTTTTTGAGGGACTTCATGAGCTTCATTAAAACATTTTTGGTTGATATAAAGCACCAATTATAAGTTTGCAGAAGTTTGTGCAGATTTTCTTAGCTGTGTTTGGTAGGAAGGAAAAATAGGCAAGAAATAGGAAAGAGAGAAATGGAGTAAACGGAAGTGAATGAGAATAGACCGGAAATAAAGATGTTTGATATAAGAGAAATAGAAAATAAATATAAAAGAGAGAAATAGGAAAAATAATAAAAAAGTATAAGATAATCAATTATTAGGGATTAAAAAGGGATAATGATTTTTAGAGGTAATTCCTATTTTCCACCCATTTGAAGTAGCAATAAAAAGTTGTGGGACCCACACCTTTTTATTTTTCTTCTCTCTTCCAAACAAAGGATTAAGGATATACTTTTGGCAAATTCAAATGCAAACTATTACAGGGACCAATATAAAAGATGAAGAGATTGCGGAATAAAGTAGTTGACAGCATAGCTACTGTCTGGTTGTCAGATTGGTTTATGTTCTTCCTATGTTCCTCAGTGATGCATACTCTAAACCTTGCTTTGTTCAATTGTTTGTGGTCAATAATAAATGCTGTTACACCAAAAATCCATACATCTTTTCTCATTTTGTAATTCTACGTGTAGAAACAAACAACAGCCAACAATAGGAAAATCCCAAAACTTCCAATACAAATTTATCTGGTCTTCAATAACCTTCCCACCCTCAAACTCACATTGTAGGCACTTAAGTTAGTTGGCTACACAAGGACAAGCCTGAAATATGAACACCAATTTGGCAATAAGAATAAGAGCCTATTTGGGAACGATGAATTTTAAAATTTCAACATTTTTAGGAACTTTTTGTAATTTCATCTGCTTGTTTGGGACAGCCACTGACATTAGTAAGAAGGTTTTTCCTGAAGAATAAGCTGATTTTATGAATCAGAAAATGTGTCTTATATTTACTTTTCAACATCCTTTCTCCTTTTTACCTTCGTACATACTTTTTTTTCTTATGAAGCTGATTTTGTATTGCCTTTCATCCAAACAAAATTAACTTACAATCATATATCAGCAAACTTATCCAAACAAAATCTGATTCCGTTTATAATGAATTATACACATAATCAATTATTGAAACAATTCAATTTTTGTAACTATTCCAAACACACCCTGAGAATAAAAATGGACATAAAAGATACCCCTTAAATAATGCAAGATTTTACTCAGACAGGATACAAGGCATACTGCACTGGGCATAAAGGAGCATGTGCACGTTTGATTTAGCTTATTTTGGAGGAAAAACTTTTCTTTTGCCAGGATCCCATGAGAGCATTGGAAAAAGAAATTATTTCCAGAAAAATAATCCAACCCAGACATGAGCAGAATTCCTTGATCAATTCACAGCAAAACACAGTTCACTCCTCCCCCTTGCAATTCATATGTACTTGTGTGAATTGGTTCTAACCAATTCCCAATGTAATTCCTAGAAATGACGAACCTATGGCTGAAGATGGAACACTCTAACTTAAGGAACTGTCGGAAATGTTCTCTTTTGCAGGTTGTTATCGCAGGCTTTCCAATCTGCAACACCTGCCAGCAATTTGAGGAAAGAACCATGACAGAAGATTTAATTTTGGTGGGAGGTCCGTGATTGAGAGGAAAAATTGAGAGAAGCTTTCTTCAAAGTCTGAATATGAAAGATTTCTACATAAACTTCTACATAAAGTGAATTGAGAAATTCTGCCAATGGCATGATTTCTACATGAACTTCCCTGTAATGAGTTCTCTCTTTCTCATTGTAAACAAGGCTTTACTTACAGAGTCCAAGCCATATCAATCCAACATCTTGGCATGCAAGATTTTTGTTTCCACTACTACCATAAAACTCCACTAAAAGTCCAGAAAGCACAACTTATTCTCTCTATTTTGTTATAACCAAGAAGGCTGTGAAATACCTAGAGCTTACAGAAACATTATGCATTTCAAGCAACCAAAATAGGAATATCTAACAAGATACCTAGACTTTACCACAAACCAGATTAAAATTTGTTTCCATTTTTCTACTTTGTGACAACAAATCCTCGTTCAAAACCCTAAGGTTATTAATGCCCCAAGTCCCTCCCTGTTACAGCTCTCCGCCCTTCCTCTTCCTCATTTTCTGCCTTTTTTGTACATGTTAATTAACTGCTTCACTATCATAATTAAATTTCTTTATGTATCACGAAAACACACATATCCCTAGATATTTTTTCCTTCATTCCATGACAATTTAGAAAAGCTCCCCACCAAAACATACACATCCAGAGTATATAAACCAACAAACAAATATCAAAACTTATCTTAAATTCAGACATACACACACAAACACACCCCTGTTCTAATTTTCGACAATAGAAGTAAAGCATTCCAAGAAGGAACCATTATTTTGACACAGCCAACACAACACTATCAACCATCTTTTACCAAAAATACTACAGCCACAAATATAAAAAAAAAAGCAGCATAGAATTAGGTAAAAAAATGCAATACAATTCACTTAAAAGCTTAACCTGTAGCCATCGAGGCCAAGGTAAGCCATCAGAATTAAGTTATTGTTATCACACACTACTCAACTTCCGCTTCATCACATCATTTTTTTCTTTCTATCTCTCTCTTTTCATTTTCCGTCACGTCTTTTCTCTCTTCAGTTATTCTCACTCTCTACACACGGTTTCTCTCTCTTCCTTCACCCCAAAAATAAGGTATACATCAAACATATTCCATTTCAATTCGAGCACAGAAGAAAGGGAAATAAGTACCTTCAAGAAACGCCCCCTCCGATTCTCACCAATGTCGAAGTAGAAAACCTGAAAAAAAAAAATTAAAAAAAAAAATGTTAGGAAGAAGAAGCGAGGAAAGGAGTCAAGTAAGGAGGTCGGGTCGGATTACCTTGGTGTCGAGCTGCAATTCCTTGCTGAAGAGGTCTTGATCTTCGGAGCTCACGTAGTAATTGAAGAGATCGAGGAACCAGGAAATGCCGGAGAAGGGCACGATGATGGTGGACCGAGTGGCGGAAGTCTTCTCGGAAATCTTAAGGTAACGGCCGCGAGGGTTCTCCTTCAGATCGAAGTAGAAGAGCTTGTGCTCGACCTGCAGCGTTTTGCACAGCAATTCGACGTCGTTTCCGCCGCCGCCGCCACCGCCGGAATTGCCCTCCATCGCCGCCAATAAGAAATCTGGAAGTGGTCGCAACAGATCTGGGTGGGCGAGTAAGTAAGTAGCTAAGCACGCATGAGAGAGTTTGGTTCGCGAGTTTCACTTCAATTGCAACGACGGTTACACTCACTCACGACGAAGTCATGAATTGGAGCGTTTTTTCGTTTTCTCCGATGTGGAGACGGTTTCGCTTTCTCCGATTTAGAGCCGTTGGATGGTTTAACGAAGCCTCTTTCGCTTCGCAGATCCACCTGATGGGATCTTTTCACCGCACGACTCAATTAGTGCCAATTGGGAATTAATTACTTACTGGGTTTCTAAGTTTCTCTCATAAATTCATCAAATTTAGCAAAAAGTCAAAGAAAAAAAAAAAAAAAAACCCCATGTGTGACTCCGAGGTGTGAAAATTTAATTAAAACTTAAAAAGGCCTCATCATATCTATCCATTCAGAAGCATGGTTACATATTAGAATATGATTGCGAGAAATGAAGGATGTGAAAAGAAAAGAAAATATTATTATTTTTTTTCTATTTTTTAAACTAAGGGAGTTATATAATCTTCCTAAATATAGATATAATATTAGGATTTTTAATTCTTGTTAACTGCTATTTTTAAATTTTTTTAAAATAAATATTATTTAACATGTCAGTTTTGTTATAGAGAAAATCTGTCATAAATATATATTTTTAATGCATAAGTTATGTTTAATATTTATTATAAAAAGATTATATTGTGATAGAAGATTTTTTGATGTTAAGAGAATATAAAAGAGAAAGGTGCAACGGAAAGAAATTGAGAAAAGACGTTTAGAAAATAAATAAATAAATAAAGGCTATAAGTTATTGAATTGATTGAAATGCAAAAGGAGATGGGGCCTAGCCAAGTATTGCCCGTTGTTGAAAATAATTATTAAAAGATAAGAGATTGGACATAGTTTTCGACTATTGAAGGTGGTTCCAATTTATTAAAATTAATTTTAATGGAAAATGGAAAAGATGGTTTATAGTTTATTAGTCTTGACAAAATAATAAAATATTATGTTTTTTTGGATTTTTAATTGTGGGGCAAAAACAAAAGAATGAAAGGAAGCTGATTTTATTCAATTAGCAAAAATTATAGGATTAAAACTTAATGTTTTCACATAAAAATTGTATTTTTCTATTTTAATTCAATTTTATTTCTCCCTTTGTTTATTATATTTTTGTAGTTCATAATTACATATTAACAAGTTTAATTTTTTTTTACAAATAAATAGGAATAAGAATCGAGATTATCCAATGATTATCAGATGGTAAAATAAAGTTTTAGATTTTCAGCACATCTATCGAAAAAGATTGACATGCATTCACAAAATAGATTAAAATTTTTAAAAAGTTTTAAGAAAATAGAATGAGATAAAAATACATATTCAAACTTTCATTAAAATTCTCAAATTAAATATCCATAAGTTACATTAAATCTAACCAATCTGGACAAAAAGAAAAAAAAAAGTTTACATATATATTAAAGAACAGGTAAAAAAATTAAGAAGAAGAAAAATATAATTATAACAATGTTTAAAGAAATTTAATCTTTCATTTTGAATAATTTTGGTTGCATGTGAAATGTCTAAAATAATTGTATTTATATATAAAATATTAAACTTCATTTTTGTGCTTTATTTTTATTTTTTTTTTGAAAAAAATTTACATCATTTTCATTATTATTATTATTATTATTATTATTATTATTATTATTATTATTATTATTATTATTATTAATTTCTATTAGGTTATATTGGTGGTTAATATATAAAGTTTTTCTAAAATAAAGAGAATATGAAACTAAATTTTCTTATATTTATAGACTAAATTTTAGAATTATAGAGAACTAACATATGTTTTCTTTTTATATCATTTAGCAATCAATTTTTATTAACAACTTAAAAGTTAAAGATTTGAAGAATATACAGATTACATATTTTTAGATATTGAAATAATATACAAATTACATGTCTTTTTAGAAATTTTTTATATTTATTGATTCAACATACTATTTTGCATGACATTATTTCTATCTATAAGAAATACAAAAAGATATATTATGATTGAATATATTTTATTTGTCCTTTGTGTTAAAGTTTTTTTTAGAACATGTTAGTCTTTATTTAACACTTTTGTTTGGTGAAAGACAATATTTTATATCTACAACCACTAGTGTTGTATTTATTATACTAAAAATAAGCATACAATACTCAAGAATAGATTGTGTGAATTTCATACTCTTCTATAAAAACTATGAGGCTTCACCTTTTGGATGAGAAGATCTTTCATGAGTATGAAAATATGATGTTTAAATATCATTTTTATGGCATAGTCATCTTAGTCTTGACATTAGTGTTTGACGCTTCTAAAGACTCGTATACTCTTGAGATCTTGCATCTTAAACATTTTGTGACTTGTTTAGTCTTTGTGTCTTATGACTAGAACACAATTGTTTGACAACACTTCAAAATTTTATTCTTTTTGTGATTTATCAGAGTAAATCTTTTATATCACACTAGCTAACATGTTAGGTAACTAAAAATTAGTATTATTTGTTATCACCAAAACTATGGATCATTTTCAAGCAAAATATTCAAATATTGACATGCATTTGATAATGAGAGAATCATCTCTTCTTTAATAAGATTGTAGGGAGTTAAATTTGGTGTCCCTTACACAAAAACTTAATAAATATAATTAAGGTATCACATAATATTGAGGTTATTGTTAAAAATTTTGGATTGTAACTCCTTTGTAGCACCAATTATATATGACATCATAAATAACGATTATTGTTTGCATTTGCGAAGAGGTGGCACGAGAAAATCAACAAGTTTCATATGGTGGTTGGTGAGATAATCATCATCTAATCATCATACTAGATGATGTGTCATTACTATTTACATCTTTATAAATTTAACACAGACAATGCAAAAAAAATTCTAGTGAAGCTACTCAAAGTGGAGCATGGTGATGTCTCCCTAAAAAGTAAACAATGCTAAGATGGACAAATGTGACTTAGTTGACTTCACAATGTATATAAGGAATGTTGTACACATTGAAGATCGACATTTATTGTGAGACATATTTATTGCATCTTGTTGGATGCAATGTTTTTGTTGACAAGTGTGTTATGCCATTTAGTATATTGTATAGGAGGCTCTTGAATAACCTTCCTGAAGTTATAGGTGGATATGTTTGGGAAGCAGTTATATTGACCCACTTACATGTGTAGCTTGCAAATGGTAGTTATCTACAGATAAGGTAACTCACTAATTATGCCACACCATTATAAGTGAGTAATTTTATTGTTAACATCTTTTACAACTATTTGATATTGCAATTATAGTTATTCTGATATATTAGTTAATACTTAATATTGCAACAAGTATGGTATGCAAACACTTCACCCATCTAAATCTGAATTATGTTTAAGATGCTCCTTGTGTAGACTTATATGTGGTTGCCTAAATACCTGAACTTTGAACAATCAAGTTTTAATTACAAGATTTTTTCCTAAATATAATCAAGGGAGGTCATATGGAGAAATTACACAAACATGTCATCTAAGTGGATCTCCATTTTCTCTAGGTACATTCACTTGGGAATTTTATCACCTAGAATGTATGTTGCACTAATATGGATATATGAAAATAATGTCCTTCCTCCTCCTCGTCATTGTTGTCTTCTCATGGAAATCCATTTTGAAATTTTGTTGACCTTATTGATCTTATTGAGACTACACATTTGTTTAAATGTATGCTTACACATTTAGAATTGTTTCAATCAATATCATAATTATATATCCAAATAGTTGATGTTGAAAGACTTTAAATGCTTCCTTTGTTCATCAAAACGTTTGAGATACATAAAAGGAACATCACATCATGGTAAATTTTTTAAGTTATTGTTCTATAATGAACTCAATATTTATAAAATAATTTCTTATAATATATATTATAATGATAGCAAAATATATGCAAACATATTAGATCAACACTAAATTTTAATGAGCAACTTCTACCCTAAGAGTTAAGTACATAATCAAGAAAAATTTTTAGATACAAATTAACCATAACAAAAACAAACATGCATGTTATTTATTATATTTCCTAGATGCATAATGTTATGTCTCCATGACTTAATAACATTTTCTTATAGTAAAATTATTAATGAATTCTTTATATATTCAATAAATATATATCATAATTAACAAATATTTAATGATCTTAAGATGTAGGAGGAGACACTTCATGACACCAACCCAACATATATCACCTGCTCCCCAACATTTACATGATACATTATATAATGAGATTCTCTATTTGTTGTACATAAATTATTTGTTTATTTTATCATTAATAATCTATGAAAAATATATAGTAAAGATTTCCTACTTATTTCACAAATTATTTCCTTATATACTAGTAACCATATAAAATTCATAATGAAGGATACTTGCACAAAATGAAGACACTGATAACAAAAATAGAAAGCAGAAAATCACAATATAGAATTCAAAAGACACTTTTATAAAAAAAAAGTAAAATAATTTTTTATAACTCCAATACACCGTAAACAAATTATATTATTATATTCATATTTTTTTATTACATTGACTTATTTGAATGAGTTAAAATTTAATGCTTATATTAATTTTAAATTTATATATTTTTATAAATAAAATACATTTATGTATATTTTTATTTATGTGAGTTTGTTTATTATAAATAAAATAAAAAAAGATAATTAAATATATTATTTATTATACACTATATTGAAATTATGATGTAATATAAGGTCTAATTATATAAAAACAAACATTGAAAACAAAACAATATTATTACACAATTCTTATTTTTTTGTGAATTTGTTTGTTATATAGAAATAAGATACTTAAATGTATGATTTATTATATCTTTTATTGATATTGTGTTGTAATATATAAAAGCAAACAATAAAATAACAAAAAGTATTATGCTACTATAAATTTTAATATATATATATATATATATATATATATATATATATATTTATTAGAGAATGAATAATTAATTTATACATTCATAATTTTGAAATAATAATATTTTTCTTAAATGAAATACCAAACAAAAAATGAAGTTCAGGATTATGTGTTTAGTGGCTTTATAATTTATAAAATAATTTTCTATCAATATATAGGAAAAATACAAATGAGAGATAGTTTAATTATGTTTTAAAAACCTTTTGAGAATCTTTTGCAAGAAGTATCATTTAAATAAGTATAACAAAACAATAGGTTTTGTTATTCAAACAAATTGATAAAGATTTTTACAATTTGAGTTTGAAAACTTCTTTTTAACTTAACAACAATTATAATATGCAATATAACTAGATAAGGAAAGAAAGAAATTACTCTAGATATTTTATGTTGGTTTATTTGATAATACAACTACGTTCAGTTTTTAAACAATTGTTTGAGTTTCACTAATAGACTAATACTATAAGATACAAGAGTAATTTTTTTTTCGATTTTATGTCACTCCTGACTAACTCATATGAGTATTATTTCACAACAAGTTATCCTAATTAACACAATTATTCTCTAACCACATGTCATTTCTGATTAACACAAGTATTCTTTAACAACAAACTACTCTTGGCTAAGACAGAGAAATTTTTCTAAGGTATGATTAAAAGATCACGAGGTTTGCTTATTAGAGAGGGGTTACATCTTTTTTTTTTTGAACAACAATGAATAAATAAAATAAAAGGAACACTTAAGGGGTGTTACAACTCTTGTACAAGTCACCCTAACCAAGAAGAGTGTCACACAACTACCAAAACAAAGAACCATACAAAAGACACTCTACTAAACAGAACAGACCCAAGATTCTAGGGGCGCCTGAAAGGGAAACAGAACCAATATCCAAGAAGAAGAGTACACAAAAAATAGAAACAAAAACAAATCCACGTACATAGAAGGGAGGGGGGGTCAACCAACCAAATCTCAAGCCAACGATTGGAGGCACAACACCTGAGAGAGCCAATCCGAATAAGAAAAAGATGTTTTCTTCATCTTGTACTTAGCCCACAGCTAGCTCTTAAGAAGAGCTATACTAAAGATCTCATCAGCATCCACAACTCCACCCTTGAAAACCACCTTATTTCTGTGACTCCATACTTCCGAAACAATGGCAATCCACAACTCTTTCCAAGCTTTATTAACGCTTTGCTTATGGCCCAGTAAACAAAAACTCTAAAAATTGACAATAGTGGCCTGATGTCTAACACCCACCTTCCTTATCCACCTGTCGCACTGATCCCACACTTGTTGTACCACACTAAAGGTATTGAACAAATGGTCATTGGATTCAATACCATCCAAGCATAGTGGACAAAGCAGATTTGCCAACTGAACTCCCCTTCGTGCTAAGTTAAGTCTAGTAGGCAATCTGTCCAGTAATATCCTCCACGCACTCACAATCGCAGAAGGAGCGACACTCGAACTCCACAACATCTTGAAAGACACTAAAGATTGCATAGAGCTCTCATTAATCAATATGCTATATCCAGACCTGGCTTAATACACCTGGGTAGCCTCACCCTCCCACACCAGCCTATCCTCACTCTTGACATCCCACTTAACGTTTGAGATCAAGGTCAGTAGCTGTACTTCAAGGTGTTTTTCCCATTCAAACATCTCTCTTCGCCAATTAAGATTCCTAGTTGAGCAATGAGAGGTTCTACTACCAACCCGGTCAGCAATGTCACATACCAAGCTATTTTTATTTAAAGAGATAGAGTACATCCTTGGGAACTTGTCTTTCAACGCTTTGTCATCCACCTACCGATCGCTCCAAAATTTGACACACCAACTATCTCCGACACACCACTGAAGTCTCCTATCAAACCAATTCCCTTGTAAAACATTACCACAGACCCTGATCAAATCCTTCCACCACATAGAATCCTTACTAGAGCCTGAAGAAACACCCATATTCCGCCAACAACCGTACCTAGCTTGTCGGATTTCCCACCACAAGCCCTCATTGGTAGTTCCTAACCTCCATTTACACTTAGCAAGCAAACCAGCATTAAAACAACCGATATCCTTAATACCCAGTCCACCGTATTCAACTGGCTTGCATATCCACTTCCACTTCACCCAAGCAATCTTCCTACTATCATGGCCCCAACCCCAAAGAAACTGCGCCTGTATATGTCTAATCTAGTTACAAACACTGACAGGTGTTTTGAAAAAGGAGAAATAGAGCAATGGTAAAGTGCTGATAACAGACTTAATCAAACATATCCTACATGCCATTGAAAGCAATCTCTCCTTCCATATCGATAATCTAGACCTGATCTTATCTACCACGGAATTCCAAAACACAGTTTTCTTGGGGTTTCCTCCAATAGGCATACCAAGGTACTTAAAAGGTAGGCTCATGTGCCTGCTATTAAGACATTTTGAGAAGACACGAAGATCTAGCTCAGAAATGCCTACAGCCCCAACTGTACTCTTATGAAAGTTGACCTTAAGTCCAGACACCAACTCAAAGGATCTCAGCATAACTTTAATAACCAGCACATTATGATACATAGGACTGCAAAAGAATAACATATCATCTGCGAATTTCAATAGGTCAACCTGCACTCTCTGACTGCCCACCTCAACACCTTTAAATAAGTCTGCGCTTCTAGCATTCCTCATCAACCCAATTAGGCTCTCAGCTACTATAAGAAAGAGGAAAGGCGCCAACGGATCGCCTTGCCTAAGGCCCCTCTTAGGCTTAAACTCCTTCGTAGGGCTGCCATTCACCAGAACTGAGACTGAAGCCGACTCCATACAAGCTTTAATCCATTTAATCCATATAGGACTAAATCCAAGTCTGCCCATCATGTAATACAGGAACTTCCAATTCACCGAGTCATAGGCTATTTCAAAGTCTACTTTAACCAACACCCCACTCTTCTTCTCCTTCTTCAAGAAATCCACTGTTTCATTTGCTACCAGAACGCTGTCCAACAAACCCCTCCCCTCAAGGAAAGCGGATTGATTAGCATCAATAACACTAGGCAGCACCTTCCTCAACCTGTTCGCCAATACCTTTGAGAGAATTTTATAAATACAACCGACTAGAGAGATCGACCTAAACTCATTTAGCTCAGAGGGGTTAGCCTTCTTAGGAACCAAAGTGATAAAAAAAGCATTACAACCTCTCGGTAAATACCCACTACTCTAAAAGAAGAGAATAGCTCTGACAACATCCTTACCTATAATCTCCCAGTTACTCTTAATGAAGAAGAAGTTGAACCCATCAAGACCCGGACACTTCGAGCTTCCACACTGACTCACAGCTTCAACCACTTCTTCCTTAGTGAAAATACCACACAACAAAGCATTCTCACTCTCCGAAATAGTTCTAAAACTGACTCCATCTAACTTGAGTTTGCACTCCGGAGGGGTTTCAAACCTTCTTTCGAAAAACTGCTTGACTTGGCTTTTGACACGGAGTGGATCCTCACACCAAATTCCATTAATACGAATGCCCACTAGATCGTTCCTACCCCTCCTCCATCTCAGCTTAGAGTGAAAAAATTTGGAATTAGAATCCCCATTTTTAATCCACTCCACTCTTGACTTTTGCTTGAGCATAGCCTCTTCTTTCTCCTCCAATCTTCTCAATTGGCTTAACAGGTCACCACGCAAGAATCTCTCCTCTTCAAGAAAGCCATCCTCGTCATCACATTTATCAAGCTCCTCTATCTGGGCTATCAACTCTTTCTTCCTCATCCTGGCACTGGAATTAACAATTGAGTACCACTGCTTGATCTCACATTTCACTCTCTTGAGCTTGTTCTTGACATCTTCCAATGTATTTCCCCGAACAGGGGTGTTAACCCAAGCTTCTTTTACAACCTCTCTAAACCCTTCATATTGCTGCCACACATCAAAGGACCGAAAAGGTTTCGGACCCCAATCGACAATACTGTTTTTTATCACTAGGGCACAATGATCAGACATATGTCTACTAAGAACGTACTGTTTAGATCCTGGCCACTGCAATAACCACTCATCAAACATAATAGCTCTATCTAATCTACTTCTCGTTATACCATTAGGTCTGTACCAAGTAAAATTTCTTCCCACAACTGGAATATCCTTCAACAAACACTTGTCAATAAACTCGCTAAACTTGACATTATCACAATTATTCACCGCCCCGCAATTCATACCCCTTCTTTCATAAGCCTTCGTGACTGAGTTCAAATCACTGATAAAGCACTTAATACTGTAGTTTGCAATTGCCAACTTGTTCTCAACTTCTTTCCAAAGAAGGACTTTATCCTTAATAGAACACGGAGCATAAATATTCATAATCAAAACCTTTACAGCTGAGCCTGATCCACCACAACAGTAATCCCCCATGACGAGAACAAAACCTTTACCTTCTACAGACGACTCGCACTTAAAAACTTTGTTGTCCCACATGGTCAAAATATCCCCACCTTTTCTGTCAACCACTCTATGAACCCAACTGATATCATTACTTTCCCAGAGATTGTAACACAAAGCGTCATCCAACCTGACTAGCTTAGTCTCTTGCACACACAACACACCAACCTTTTCCTTATGTAAAAGCTCTCTAATATACTTCCGCTTGATATCTCCGCCCAATCCCTTTATATTAATACTTATCAGCTTCATCAGAACAAAAAGCCCTCCTTACAAGTCGCTTCACGCAGCAATAAACTGTCCCGTTCTTTCAACTCAGAGAACTTATGGATAATACTGTCTTCACTATCTTGACAAACAATATCGATCCCTTTGGCAATCCTCCATAGTCTTAACTCTTCAGAACCCTTATTCAAACCCTTGATCCTACTATCTGAAGTCTCCCCAAGAATAATTTGAAAACTCCCTTGGTCACGTAAATCAATAAGCTCATCTAACGCCCCTGAAGATGAATGAACTCCAAAATTAACGAAGGAACTTTTCTCTGCAGATCCACTTATAAAACACTTTACACCCTCACTAAGACCAACCTCCCTCAACACCACTTTGACTGCACCACCACTACCACCGTCGGCTTCGTCGACAGCATAACTGCCCACGTTAACAAGGATAAACACTCTCTTATAGTTTGCTAAAGCGAATATAATAGTATTCATACAAAGCTATTTTAGGGCTCAAAAAGATTTTGACAATGTTATACATGTATGTAATTCAAACTCCTCTACTCTTCTTTTTGAAATGTTTTATATAGACGCAGAAGAAAAGAGTTTTTGCAAACCTTTTCTATCCATTGAGCAACTTCAAAGTCACTTGAGTGTCTTCTTTGCGCTCGAGTAGCTAAGACATATAAGATGCAATAGATGTGCTTTATGCATGCATTAAATGCACTTCTTCTCTTCAAGCAACATCCTAATAGTTAATTGAAATTATAAACCTAGAGCAAAGTACTTTTACCTGAAATCATAAAGTCATACAAAGTAAAAGGTCCTCTCCAGTTTTAACAAAGTAAACGTTAGGGAGTTGATGAAGCAAAGTAGCTTTAGGTCATGTTCAAAGATATCATCGATGTGATAGAAGCTTTAAGCGGATCCTCTTGGTCAGACGTAAGGAATGAATATTTCCTGCAACATAAAATAAGCAAATAAATATTCATGAAGTACGATGTTCATTATGCATATCGTTTGACCATCACAATGCTTATCATACGTAGAAACAAGATTGCATAGTGTTGTATAATTTGACAAAAGAAACATTGTGTCTTGCATGATTTGTTTTAAACAAAAGCTTACATCTTACAGATGAAGTATGACCATGTTTTATGCTTCTTCTTTTTTCAACACTTGATCAAAATTATGCGTGTTAGAATTTTCTCTAACTCACTTTTTTAAATTATAGGAATAATTAAATAAACTTACATTATTTAGTTAGACAAACTAATTTATCTTTGAAGAATTATCCAAAGTTTGTTGATGTAGTAGTTGTCATTTGATATTGTATTTTCTTATATCTTACTATTGAGAAAACAATGAATTATAATATGTACTTTATAATATGTATAGTTCAAATATTTTAAAATGATAATATTATATTATATTACTGGAGATCACACATTTACTAAAATTAAAATCAAATTATAGTATATAAAGATAATAATTCTCTTTTTAACATATTCGAAAGTTGTTTTTTTTATATGTTGTTAATGTAAAACCACGTCTAATAGAAAAAAAGTTTCAGAATATGGTTTATATAGACAAATAATGGCATCCTCATCATTATATAAAGCCTATGTTGTTGTAAACTTGAATTAGTTTTATTACTTTGTTGTCTATCAGATTAATTGATGTGAGTGATTGTTCATCCTTCCACATGTTTGCATCATTTTTCAAATTTAGCCTCTTAAAAAAAATAATTATTCAAAATTATAAAATGAACATAATATAGATATATTGTCAATTATCTATTTGTGTAAGTAAACGTCTTAATGTTTCCTTTTTATCTTCTATTAGTCTTTACATTTTACGTACCTTTAATATAATAAACTAAGTCTGGTAAAATTTATTTAATGTATAGTGAAATTATATCTGATTTAGTAGAATAGTCAAATATATATATATATATATATATATATATATATATATATATATATATATATATATATATATATATATATATATTTATACGTCACACCTAAATAAAAAATAATAATATCCGAGTTTGAGATAACAACATTTTTTTTATAAACAATATTTTTGGTAAAATTTCCTTCTTTTGCTTCAAGGTGTTTTTTAGTAAGGATTTTTGTGAACTGTCACCTCTTAAGACAAAGCGACTTATAATTAATCATAAGTGAAAATATGTTGTGTAAGATATATTTCAACGTTTAGTCAAATTATATCTAATTTTTATAGAATAGTCAAGTATATATATGTTTATACTTCACAAATAAAATGGATAATATGTAATTTGAGATAACAAATTTTTTTATAAATAACATTTTTGGTGAAATTTTCATTTTATCCTTCGAGGTGTCCTTTTATAATAAGGATTTTTGTAAAAAATTAAGGATACATATCGAGAAAACAATATATAATTAACCATGAGTAAAAACATTTTGTGTAAGATAAATTTCAACGTTTAGTCAAATTATATCTAATTTTGTAAAATAGTTAAGTATACATATATTTACATCATATATCAATAAAAAGGGGACAATATCTGATTTTGAGATAACATTTATTTTATAAATAATATTTTTGTGAAATTTCCATCTTTTTCTTTAAGGTGTTCTTTAGTAAGAATTTTGTTGAAAGTTTGAGAAACACCTATTGACAAAGTATGATTGATCATAAGTAAAAACATGTTAAGTAAGGTAAATTTCAACATCGGTATATTCTAAAGTAATTTGCTTCCTAAGAAGTATAAAGGAAACTTATACTCTTTAATTATGGACAAGAAAGATCTTCTAACATAGTAGTCTGTCATGATTCGAATATCCAACATGTTCAATGGACAAAAAAATATCTTTTTTTAGCATAGTAGTATGTCATGATTCTAATATCAGAATCCATAACACAATAATCTTATCCTATTATATAACAATATTTATGAATTATGTTCCTTTATAACATTAATGATTAACATCTTTTAACCTTTAAAATATGTGGAGGCAAGTCATGTTTATATAAATTATATGTCTCTTACAACCTTATCAACGATAATAAAGTATGTTTTTCTCCAAGGTCATTACATTTTTTAACATCTTCATTTCTTTAGAGTGAATATGACCTTTTAAATAATTTAAGACGCATATCAGTTATGAAATTTTAATTAAAAAAATGTTTTTTTGTATAAATTTATTATATAGGTAAAATTATCGTTTCTTATTTTGTAAACTAAGGTCTCAGGGAGTGTACCAACTTGCTTTTAGTGAAAACTGAAATTAATATTTGATTTAATAAAAACAAACAGACGTAAATTTTATATTTTTTATTTATATTAGCGGTTTAAAAACTTTCAATTTGTATAAAATGAGAATAGTGTAAAATAATATAAATTCACATAACATAATAAATACATTTCAATGAAACAACTAGATTCTAAGAAAAAGAAATTATATTCATGCTTGTATAAATTTTATTTTCTAAAGAAAAGTAAAGCCTGATAGTTTTTGGGATTTTCTTCGTATTAATATATATGTAGTGTAAAGTTTATATGTTTTTGTTTAAAAATGTATTTTAAAAGCATTATATCTCTGAGTAACAACTTTTTAAATACACTTCTTATATAATTATTTATTACTATTATAGTATTAATTTATTATTATATGACGTATTATATTTCTTTTTATGATTTAGTTTTGCTCTTTTAGATTTTTAGAGTGTTATATTATTAGTGAATTTATATAATTTTGCTAAGATTATAGCATTAGTTTAGTAATTTATATAATTAGTATGGTTAATATTTATTTTCCTGTTATTTTTTTTTACTTTTATGTTTTAGTTTAAATTTGTAATATTAAATATACAATTATAAATATTAATCAATACTTTTATTTCTATTGGTGCAATATTTTACTATAGCTTTGTGACGTGACATGCTAGTGAAATCTAACTAAAAGTAATATTACTATAAAGTAGAGTAGTGAATCTAGCAGGACAGTACAAACAACAGTGACACTAAGCAATCGTTGTCATCATGGAAGCGACGTTAGTGTTTCACCATTTCTAATTATTTTTCATTATTTTGTAATTCTTTTCTTCCCTCGCATTTAAATTAAAACATCTATCTCCTCTAGTTGTCTTTCATTATTAAAGCCTCTTTCCCCGTCCTTTCAACAAAAGACGAATTCTTCCTCCAGTCGACTATCCTCGTCCTTGCACCTATATATAGTTTATCCAAAAATACAAATATGTTCTTAAATAGTAAAAAATTAAAATATTCTCTATCCCTATTTTTTTATCATTTTTATTTATTTTATTTGCTTTATTCTTTTTTTATTTATATTCGATTCACTATAGTATCCAGTGTAGTTATTGTATCTATTTTTTACTTTCACCATCAAGAAACACAATTGTGGGTAAAAGTCTGTAACATCTATATCACAATCTAGGAGGAGAAGCTGTATTTGCTTTAATCTAAATTAAAGCTTCAAATAAGTGAAAAACAAGAAATTTTAGATATTTATTAGCAATTTGTGAGTGAAGATTAGAGTAATTAATTTGATGATTGGGTTATCACTGACAGTGAATCTATGGAGAAGACGAACTTTGTATAAATCGGATGCCCCACGTCCGGTTTACATTTTGAAAAAAAAAATTGTAAATCGGATGAAGCCATCCGGTTCACATTTCCAAATGAATATGTGAATCAAGTGGCCCCCATACGATTTATAATTTTTTTCTAAAATATAAACTGGATGAGGTGTCATCCGATTCACATTTTCATTTGGAAATGTGAACCAGATGACTCCTATCCGATTTACAATTTTTTTTCAAAATGTAAACCGGATGAGAACCATTTGGTTTATTATTTTCTATTTCAAAAAACAGAAGATCTTTTTAATCATTTTCACAAGAATAATTTTGACATTTTCAAAATATATAGAGGTGCAGGACGAGGGTATTGGAGTGCAGAAAGAATCCGTCTTCAACAAAATACTCTCTTATGTCATGTTTGGATTAGAATGGGTATACAGGCTGGGTTGACCCATTTAAGTATGATATATGAAGCGCATATTTTAAGGTAATTGCATCCTGCACCCCATAAACTGCTTCTTACACCCATCAATATTTCAAAATGAGAGTCTTACCTTTGTCATTTTTATTTGAAAAGAGGAGGTGCGATGGCTTTCACGGTGCAGTGAAAGCATTCTGACGGCGGCTTTTGTGCGAAGTAGTGACACATTTTTCCAACGATGGCTTGTGGACAATTTGGTAATGTTGAAAGGTACGGAAAGGTGATATAGGTAACGTTTGGCGATTGTCTTTCGTCGAGTTTTGGTGGAGTAGGATGAAATTGTTTTCAAAATCCTGTTCCAAAAATAGGTTCTACCAAAATATATTTCCAGAAATTATGCTCCAAAAAATAGGTTCTAAAATGAAATTTTCAGAATATATTTTCGTAAAACAATTTTTAAAATTTTAATCTTTTCTACAATGAAACTTTTAGAATATATTTTTGAAAAACATAATCTAGATTAAAATTTTTAAAATTGTTTTACTAAAATTTGTTCTGAAAATCCATTCAAGAAACATGTTATAGACATCCCATTCCATAATACAAATTTCAAGCGCTCATGTTGAATTCTGGAAATGACATTCCCTAATTTTTCCAAAATCTGTTTTCCGGAAAGGAAAAAACAAAACCTGCGACAATGGGTTGGCGACTCCAAAACCGACAGCTCCAAAAATCTCCCGCAAACCACTACAAATGCAACCTTTAACCACTACAAACCATACCCACTCACCACACCAAACCTCTCTCACCAAAATCCAACTCAAGAGACTTCCACAATCACCGTTCAAACTTTTGAGCATCACACTCCTACCACATAGACTTCAACACCACCGCCGTAAAGAGCCAACAATGGCTGCCCAAAAATCCTAATCCCTTTTCATTTGGAAAATAATGAAAGTTGTGTGTTTTTATTTTATTGCATATCCCGCAATATATTATTAAATACATAAATAGGAGATTAGCATGTTGTTAAAATTTCAAAAGAGTCAATAAATGTTTAATTTAATTCATAAATGAGATATTATCGTGTTGTTAACACCTCAAAAGACGATTTTATTTTAGACTCAATAATCATAAGGTGAAATTTAAATCAAACAATTTTAAAATCTTTAAAATTCACAAATGGATGGGACTAAAATTCTTGTATATTTATATTAATATTTTAGAGAAAAAAAAATACATAATTCGCATATCCTCGAGCCAAAGACATACCCACCCCTAATTAGGATTAAGTAAAAGAAAAGAGTAGATGTTTTAGGTTATTAGATGATAGAAAAAAGAAGAGAAATGCAGGTTTTCTCCTTCTGCAGTTGGGTAAAAAAATGAAAGAACATAATCTGATATATATATATATATATATTAATGAAAAGTGTTACGTAATTTGTTTTATTATTAAAATAGTATAATCCATAAAACATACTGTGAGGTTGAAATCAAAACAAGAAATGCCCCTCGACGTGGGTCAGTATTATATGTAAAGATATCTACTTAACAAGAGAATTTATTCAGCAAAACCTGGGTGATCGGTGTGCATCAAGAGAAGGTCTACAACTTTTCTATTAATTCATTCATACAGGAACCCCTAACTCGTTGATCTTCACAATCCGTTTGTTCAGGGCAGATCTCTGACGCTTCAAATTTGAAGCCATAGAAGCAACCTATCACGTTTTTTGAGGCAGGGAGAAATCAATAAGAAATGAACATTACTGAAAATTTGGGGAAACACACAAATATAGTTGGCTTGCCTCAGCTCGAAGTGCCAAAGCTTCACGACTTGGTATATACCGCAGCTTGTCTAACAAATCTAAAGCATGATAAGTGAAGGTAAATTCCAAGGCCACAATATATATAACACAATCGCCAAGGCAAATATAAGGCATGATGGAGCTCCTGATTTGTCTTCTTTTCAAACAAAAGAGAATGAATAAAATGGGATAAAAAATTGTTAATTTTGTGTATAAAAGAATTTATAGACTGTTACTTAAATTCCTTTACACTATCAACGGATTAAAAATCACCTTAAATATGACTGCTGAAGTAATTATTACAAGAGTAAATAATTTTAATTAAACACTGATTCATGATTGGATGACATCACTACAAAAAAAAAAAAAAACCTCTATATTATCACTATATTCTAATTAAATTTAACATTTTATCTCAAGTTACTTAAAAGAAAGAAGAGAGAAAGATAGCATACCAGCAGCGCGGGTTTCAACCTTGTACGCTGATTTTGCCAGCTGTTGAAATTGGCTCCCAGCGGTCCTATATATGTTCATTGAAATTAATAAACTTCAGGCATACTTCAGCATTAATAAAAAGGGACGTCCTTTGTTTAATAATACATACAGTAGTTCGTTATGGCCGTATTTCATTTCCTTCTCAGCAAGAGCGGTCCTTTGAAGCAATTTTACACTCTCCTTCTTCAGTAAATCCACTGAAAGGTTCAAGTCTTTTACACTCTTCTCAGTTCTAGCATACCGTGCCTTCATATACATTCTCGTGAAAAGGTGAAAGAAATATCAGAATATGCACTGGAGAAATATTACAACTCTTAATGAAGAACTGATAGGAAGTAAAGATACAAAATAAGGAAAGTGCACATGATGCATCAGAACTGGAAAGGAGTAGTACGTAAGAACATAGGTAAGGGATGCATCTTGATTGTTCAACCGAATAATACCTCCTCACTCTGGAATCGACCAAATGTATGACGGAACAGAAACCTTCTTGGAGCTGCAAAACCAAAAAACAATTCAGCTTGATTGAAACAAATACAAACGCAATCGAGACTTGAGATACAGAAAACAGCACGGAATAAACTGGTTTCGATTATAAGCAATACAGTACAGTAGAGTCATTATGATCGCATTTTCCACAAAGATACGCAACAAAAACACATACATTTATACCACACTTTATCAGTCAGCTACACAAATCAATAAATGCCACTGGGGTATATCAAAAAACAATTCAAGCAAAGCTATTTTTAAATGGTTTCTTCTACAGTTTTCTCAGGTCTAATAATAAACCCTTATTGTGTCTTACATCAGTTCCCCCTAAACTTGAATTTTTAGCTCATTCTTGAAATCTTCCACACAGTATTCAAAGATATTTTGAATCTTTTAATATTTGAAAACATTGAAATTATTGGGTCTTGACCTCCAAAATTTTAGCAACTAAGATCCCTACCACGAGCATCATTAATAGATTGATATCTGACTCAATCAATCAATATTTTCTAGGCTAAATTGCTCTCGCAAAGCCCTGGACTATTTACTAAATTTTAATTAGGTCCCTAAACTCCTTTTGCATCCAGTATTTTCAACCAGGTTCTTCAACCAATATTCACACCTCTGCAAATCCACTCAACCCAGATATTTTTCACAAATTTCTCTATGATTTCACCAGACAACTTTATTGCAAACTCACATCTGACTTGAGCAATTAATTTTTTGTAACAGCAGTTAGTCACAAGGACCCAATTAAAAAAATAGGTCAGGGTCTTAATTGAAAATTGAAAAATAGTTCAAGAACCTACATATATCTGTTGGATGCAACGGGCATAGCCCATATTTTTTCTGTTGTTATTCCTATCTATAAACAAACAACCCTATGTGTGTATTTTATACAAGGGAGATTAATCTTATATTTTTTATGGTATTTAGAGCTAGGTTAGATCTTTGCTTTCCCGTGCACTCACTGTTCACCAGTGACTTTTTCTGCACCCGCTCTGCCGCCGCACTGCCATTGGGATGGCGATGCTCACCATTGACAGACTTGCCTCATTGTCCATGTTAAGTATATGTCTTGTCCTATTGATTGGAGACCATTTGTTCTTTTTAGGATTTTTCTCTCTCCTTGTAAGATGGTTTCTCGCTCCTCTTCATTTATGGAATCTTCTACTTTGGTATCTTAGCATGATGATTGCAATTGCCCTCATAAGCCGGGCAAAAGGCATCACAAGTGTGACCATTGTGGCAAACATGGCCACAGAATTGACATGTGTTATGTCTTTCATGATCATCCTCCTAGATCTATTGTGGCTGCCCAAACTGCTCCTGTGCAACCTTTTATTGTGAGCCCTACTTCATCTGATACCTCAGGCCAACCTGTTATTTTCAATAAACTTTTTAAATGGTACGAGGATCGCTAGAACCCTGGTTCTATTACACATAAATCCTAAACATCTAAACATGTTGGCACGGTCATGAATTCTCCATCTCTCCTTCATGCTTAGCTGGTCATCCCAATCTTGCCAAGATGCAACAACTTGTTCCAAGTTATCAAATTTGTCTTGTGAATCATATCATTTAGGGAAACATAGTCATAATTCTTTTCTTAGTAATGTCTCACTACGTGTTTCGTTCCCTTTTTGCCTTAGTTCACTCTAACATTTGGGGACCAAGTTGTGTTAAGTCTAATTTAGGAGTTCTAATGATTATTCAAGATGTAGTTGATTGTTTTTAATGAAAACTTGTTCTAAGTTGTTTTCTATATTTCAATCTTTTTATAATGAAATTAAAAATCAATTTGGAGTTTTGTTTTGAACCTTACACAGTGATAATGCATGTGAGTATCTTTCTCATTCTTTTAACAATTTCATGACATTCTTCACCAAACCTCATGTGCTTATACACGTCAACAAAATGAGGTGGCTGAGCGCAAGAATAGACATCTTGTTGAAACCACTCGCACCAGTTTAATCCATGGTGATTCCTCAATGTTTTTGGGATGATGTTTTTTGGGATGATGTTCTTAGTGCATGTTATGTCTTTAATCGTATGTCATCTTCGATTTTAGAGAACATTCGCCATTCTATTTTATTTGCTCATGAACCTCTCCATCCCTTATCCCTTAAAGTTTTTGGGTCTACATGCTTTTTTCACAACTTTTGTCCTAGTCTTGATAAATTCTTGTCAGTCACACAAATGTGTCTTTCTAGGATTCGCTAGATCTCAAAAAGGATATAAATGTTTCTCACCCTCTCTTAACTACTATTTCGTTTCTACATATGTCACCTTGAGTCTTCTTTATATTTTTAAGTCTTTTTAGTGCAGACTCGAACATTATGTTTGTCACTGTGATGCATGTGTTACACATGACAAATCTTCCGCGCATGTCAAAACAATTACATTTCTACTCTAAGCCTCACCATGTCTTTAATACCACTAGATGCAAGGAAAATAGAAAATGGCAGCTTCGTAACAGAAATACAGCCAAAGCTGGGAAAAATATATCTTAAAGGTTATTTATACCAAATTAATTGTATATTACCAAGTCTAAGCCAAAGTATACAAGTCCTATCTAACCCCAACTTTTCAGTCATTAAAAGTTAAAATCTCATGTGACTACAATCAAAATTACATTAAAGACAAGCAAAACAAGAAAATAATCTGAATACATAAAGAAAAGAGCAGTGTTCCTGCATTATTTTCCCAAGTTTTGCCACAATATGGTAATTTGTATCAAGATACATAAATATTGCATTAAACCTAAGAAAAATTGAAATACCAAAGTAAAATATGTTACTTGTATGTGAAAATGATAGGAAAAATGTTACCTCGCATAGCCAAAAGAGCAGCAGAAATAGCTACTCCCGCACTTAAAGCTGGGTTCTCCTTTGCAATCAACAATCCATCTGCAAACGGCTAAGACGTAAGAAGATAAACAAGTGCTATAAGTAAAAGACCGCCACAGAACAGAAACAATTCAGTTGTTTTACGGCCACCAACTTATTCGAAGATTAATAACATTCAGTGTGTTAACTCATCTATGAAACATAAATTTAAAATAAGATTGATGACATTCACTCCTCATGTGAAATATTAAAATTAAAAATATATCCGCATTCCTCTTACTGATAGACAAGAGACACAAGAGTCCTTTACTACTAGGGTAAGAAAAATATCCTACCAAACAATAACAGGAAAAAAAAAATACAATAAAAGCATGGAAAGGTTCAAGTATAGAAAGGGTGCATGATCTTTCTGCAAAAACGAAACCGTGAAGAAACAATGGTTAATTGAATACCAAATAGAAGCCATAAATATAAGCTTCGACATAACAAGTATAGGTACAAAGAGCAATCCAAAGAAATGCAGGCATATCCCATAGTTTTTTTAAAAATCGCATATTTTACATGCTGCCATAAAACTTTAACCTTACTTTTGCCAAAACCTTTATACTAAACCAACAAAAAAGATCATAAAAGTTGAAAGACACAACCAACACTCAAGATCAATAGTATCAATTTTTAATCACCTTTAATTTTATTGAAGAAAGCATTTTCATATGTCCTATACTGTGATGCTGCTTCTGGTAAAGAATTCTGCAAAAGAATCATGCATAACCAGATGAGTTTTGGAGCCATTCATATTTTATCAACGAATAAAAGAAATCAAGCTTCATTACTTAGACAGCAGGTTAAATCATATGATAACATGTCATTAGAGTTCCAAAGTTCAGAGCTTCAATTTTCCATATGACTATAAAAACAATCAGGAAATGAAATTATAAGTCTAATTTTAATGTTGGAGTGAATAATCTATGCATTATAAAAAAAAAGTATAATATAGCTGCTATAATTTTTAAATTAAATAGATATAAATAACAGACTAATACTTTCTTACGAAGACAGAGATAAGGTGCCAATAGTGCTTCACTCAATGAAAATCAGGATAGTAAAAATAATAGTGATGGTTACGACAACGTGAGAAATAGGATTAAAGGTGACAGTGGCAAAGGTCACTTGCCGCTGGTGCTGATGATAAATTAGGATTAGCAGTGGCAGCAACGATGACAGTGGTAGAAGTGGTGTTTTGGCATTTGCACTAGTAGAGGGGCAATATGCAACAGCAGTGATATGTATGTATGGTATACTGAACCTGTATATAGCACTAAATTATCTTGAATAACACAGCATTCCCATCCTCTAAATTCTCACTAAATTATTTTTTGTATCTTTCTTCTAAATCCCCCCTCTAAATTCAAATGCTCCACTATGGCCAGGGAAGCTTGGTTGCTGCCCTACAGTATCCATCTTCTCACACCACTAGAGAAATGATAGAGTCTTTGTTAATAATCTACGAACGAGAGAATTCTAATGCATCATGAATTTGTTTGTTGTTTCCACAGAATTCCTACAGGCTATATTTTTCAACTCATTGATCATAAAGGAGTCTAGACCATGTTGTTGAAAAGATGATCATGACAATAGCTCAAACAAATAGCAAAAAACAAATACTTAAATGTAAAAAACCATTTCAAATTGGAATAGAGAACTCTCCTGCTATCACAATTAAGATTGAGAAAAGTATGAACGTAAGAGTAGAAAAGTCTCACATATTTGGGTGAGATTGTTTATTGGGAATGACATTTGTACATACAAATAAAAAATCGCACAAAATCCATACAAATTCAATCAACATAATAATTCATTAAAATTTGTATGATTTTGAATATGCGATGATTATTTTTTGTCTTTTAAGATCTCAATTGAATATTAGTATCATATAATGGAGTAGGGGCCACAGATAATCCAACCCTATAGTGTAAAATTGTGCCCTAACCCAGTCTCTCCTTGAATAACAGTCCTGAAGCAAATCCTTTTGTTACTCTCATCTCTTTTCTTTCTGTTTGACTCCAGAAAATAAATAAATAAATAAATAAATAAAAAGAGAGAGAGGAATGGAAACCCTCACTCAATTCGGCATCGACATCCACATTGCGTATAACGCAAATAACCTAGAAGATTCCTATGAGATGAGAAGAAGAAGGGGAAACCTGTAAGGCATGGAACTGAGTTGAAGAGCTATGTTGCACATTCCGAGCAGATTGAATGGCAGAACGCTGAAGATTCTCTGCAATGGCGGCCAGCGAGGGAGCGGAGTCCAGGGACGCGTCTCCGTCTGAAGAGGACGACGAATCTGCCTTTGCCATTGTCCGATAGGGCGTGGGTTGCGCTGCACTGCGTACAAACTATGCCTAGTTAACCAGCACAGTTTATTTAATTGCATTTTAGTGTGTATTAAAACAATTGGTATTTGTTTCTTTAGTTTAAATTATAACAAATAACTATCTTTAAAAATACAAATCAAATTTTTAGGAATAAAAAATATTTTTAGTGAATAAATTATGTTATAATTTAATATAAATAATTTTATGTGCAATACAAATATCAATATGATTTGGTTTGAATGAAATTTAACTCAAACCTTTTATCCAGTGTTTAGGATTTGACAAGGTAAAAAGATGTTTAGTAGCACTAACATGGCTGTCTAAAATATCTTTAGATAAAGTATTTTTATTTATTTGTAATTATTTTAAAATTTAATAGGCTATATAACTTTGCATTGTCAGTATATTAAAAGTTAACAAAGAATATATATATATATATATATATATATATATATATATATATATATATATATATATATACACGTGTGTGTGTAAATTTCTCACTAAGTGAAATTAAGACTCAAAAACAATGATTTTGTTTTATTTGTAATACATTTTTGTGAAAGTTTTATTGTAAACACACCTAATAACTACTTTTTATTGCGTTGTTGTGAGGAAGAGATTAGTTGATCATCACGAGTATCTTTATACTTCTAACCAATAGTGAAATCTTTTATAATTTACAAAGGAAAATTGAATGTAATTCAAGTTTATGTAAGCAATAAAAAGTTGTTCTACCAAAGGAGGTGAATTGATATTTTTTTTATTAAACTTTTTCATTTAACAAATTTAAAGAAAATTCTCAAAGCACTTGATTAAAAAGTTAGGATTCTTACACAGCAATGAAAAAAAGTACAAAAGAGACAAAGAAAAAAAATATTACTCAATAAATTTTAAACTAGTTTAAATCAATCGATTTTACATTCTCTCAATCAACTCAATCTTAAAATAATTGTATTCACTATCTTTAATATTTAAATTATAACATGTAAAATATAAAATATGCAATCACACTTTAAAACAATATACGTACAATTTTTTTAAATAATGCAAATACGCTTTGTAACAAATATATCAACTAAATAAATCTATAACAAAAATTTATAAAATTTTAGAAAGATATAGTAATGGAACACAAATATATACAACAATAAGTAATCAAATAAGAAAATCATAAAAAAAAACCTTCAAATTTATCTTACAACAAAAGAGTGTTTTTCAGCTGAGTTTAAAGCTTATAGAAAATATTCTTAAATATCTAATAGCTTTTGAAAGTAATATGTATATTTCAAAAAAATCTCATAAAACCTTTTATAGAAAACATACCAAATATGGTTTATGCTAAGTACTAATAATTGTTTTATTTTTCGTAGTTTTTTGAAATACACCTGAAATAATATAATTTATTATGTTTTCATCTTATTGAGACGGATAAAGTTTTTATAATTAAAAATATGATGATTTATTATTTTAAGTGATAATCAATTTGAGAGTGTGATAATTTGTTATTTTAAGTGATAATAAATTGTTAACACTAGTAATGTAAAAAACTTGTATATAATTGAAAACTTTTATAAAGGTAATTGATTATTATAGTGACTTGGAAAAAGTGAACAATCAATATATAATTCATTTTAAAATAATTTAAATTGATCAAACCATAATTGATTATTCCTAATAATAATAAATGATATAACTTATGCTAATAGATTATTACATGTAATAATCGATCACATGAAATATTTTCTTAAACAATTTTCAAAAATTAAGTGTATGATTACACACATTTAATCATAAAAGTTTGTAACATACATCACAATGAGCTGGATCAATAATTTGGGGTCAGCCAGCACAAAACAATTCAATGTTTTCACTGTTAATGTCTGTTACATGAAAAGGCGAGAAATAAAACTTTTGATTATCCATTTTTTTTCATAGCTTATCAACTTACAACCATTCACAATATTATCATGATGTTATGGTATAAAACTATATTTATGCTTGCAGTGACATAGTTAGACTATTTTTCTTATTTATAAATATTATTAATTAAGATATATAATCTATAAAAAATAATATTCAATAATAATTTAAATACAGTTTATAATTTTTTAATATATTCTAATTGATTAAAATGTTAACTCTTGAAGTTGAAAAAGGTTAACGTGGGGTCAAGATTTCGTTTCACCAGAGTTTAATAAATTTGTTTAACACATAAATATTAAATCTATATATAATTTGAATTTTTTTATTAATGATATAATTTATTTTCTCTTTTATAATCACACTCATAAATTTTCTTTAAATAAGTAAATATTGTTATTACTTTATAAAATTATTAAAATAATTAATAATTAAACAAGTTTTTAACTAATATTTGATTCAATATTTTTAATTTAATTATTTTGTATAAATATCCAATGTTTCTTTTATGAAAATCAATTATATTTGTGAAACATAAACATTTTATAATTAATTTACATATTTTGTTAAATATATATTCTTCTATTATTATATTTTTAAGATGTATGTGTATATATATATATATGGATTCATATATTATTTTAGTTATTATATAATATTAAATTGATAAACTCATCTAAAATTACATGAATATTTATGTCACAAAACATACACACATACTTATATATATATATATATATATATATATATATATATATATATATATATATATATATATAAACTATTGTATGATTAATTTTAAGTTTTAGTATTATTTAACTTAATTTTTATTGGAAAAACAAGGGTAATATTTTTAAAATATCTAACTAATATTTTATTCAATATTTTAGATTTTAATTTATTATTTTGATACTAAACTATTACAAATATTTTAGAAATAAAAGTAATTTTTAAGCAATATCTTTAACGAACATTTTAAGTAACTTGATATTCAATAATAAACATTTCATTTTATTATCTTTCATATTCAAATAGTTTAAAGTGTTGATTTTAAATGTAAAATACTATAAAATAATAATTCATTTTCACTTATAATCATAAAAGTATTGAATTATTAATCCATTTTTATTCAAAACTTAAAATAATATTAAATTCAATATATCACATTTCCTCATTTTATAGTATCTAATAATGATAAAAGCGAAATTTAAAATATTTGAACTTATATTTAGCTGATGTTTGGTAAACATTTCATATATACTATAAATAAAATTAGTAGATGAATTTTTGATAATATAGTAAAACTATGGAGAAGGGGTGAAAGACAATTATGTATGGAAGAAAAAAGGGAAAATAAAATTAAATAATTGAAGAGGGAGCAGAGAGATAAAAAAAAAAAAAAGAGGAAGAAAAAGAAAGTTGGTTAATATAAGTTCTAATTGCCCCCAAAGTACTGTTTGGCTGTGCGGAATTATTCTCTACTCGCCAGCAAGAATACAAAACGAAACGGAAAATGCAACCACGCGATACGACATAGCAGCACCATCGCAGTGGTTGAGGGTGAAGGGGACGATGCGTTACACACTTTTGCTCCGATTGATTTAGATTGAAAGCTAAATTGGTGACAGTTTTTTATGATGCTTTGTTGTTCATCCTGTTTGAATTTGCGAGATCGATTTCAGCCATGGATTCGTGACTACGATAGGCTCCAGTCCTTCGCTGTCATCCTCATTTACCTTCAGGTTCCAACCGAGAATCTCTTCTTTCATGCCTTAATTGCGCATTGTTGTCTTTAATTCAACTTTTTTTGGGCGTTTTCGAAATGCAAGATTGGCTGCGCGTTAATTGGATCCTTGGGAGCATCCTACAATGGTGTGTCGCTCGTGAATCTGGTAGTTGCGTTGTTTGCGTTGGTCGCAATTGAGAGTAGCAGCCAGAGCCTTGGCCGCACCTACGCCTTTCTTCTTTTCTGTACCATATTGCTTGACGTTTGTTGGTTTATTCTTTTCGCTCGAGAAATTTGGTGCGTTCAGCGAATATATTTTATTTCTCAGTTTGTTTATTTGATTAATATTGCTTGGGACCAAATGGTTGAATCTTGGCTGATGATTCTTGCCCCTTAGAACGGGGCATTGAGTGCCGCATGCCTTGTCTTTATCTTATTATGTGACCTTAGGTTATAGATAAAGTGCAAATATGGATTGGGACAAAATTTGCATGCAGTTTCTTTTATTGTGTTTCAATCACAAATGGAGTTTTGCTCGTTGATAATCTATGTTAACCTGTAATGCTGACCTTTTTTAGTAAGGATGAGATATTGTGAGTGATTTTCTTGTTAAAGCTGAGTTTGAAACCACTTGTATTGTTACTAGAATTATTTGTTTCTTTATGCTCCCTAGATTTTGCTTCCGATTTTAATTTCCAAGTTTATTGAGTTTTTCTGTGTTTTCTTGATGTTCTTGAACTTGGAAAGGTTTTACTTCTCATAGTGTATAGTTGCTTTCTAAGGAATTTCATTGAACAACTCTCTTCCTTGTTATGCAAATATTGTGACCAATTCTCTGTGCTGATGGTTGTTTCATCTCTTCAAACTCTCCTTCATCCTATAGTTGTATTCCATCCATTAGTCATCTAATTGAGGAAGTAATCTTCAGAATTAATTCCGGATTTTATTACATTTGTTGATTTATTTGTGGGTTTCAGCTGGTAAGACGTAATTATTAGTATAAATAGAAACATTGAATTAATATTTAACACACCATATTAATCTAATAGAATATTATTCAGTCTCTGTTTCCCTCCCACTTTACCTAGACTGTAAATTTTACAGCATGCATCCTACATTTTGTATTTTGTCAATTTAACAAAACGAATTTGCCGCTGTATGCAGTGAAGAGATTAATGCGAACTGATTTTCTCTGTTTGTAAGATTCAAAATGTGATCATGACTGTGTTTTCCATTCATTTATAAGAACATTATGTGTTTTTGCAGGAACATTTCTACTCAACAATACACAGCATTTTTCATATTTTCAGTGAAAGTTACACTGGTTATGCAAAGTGTTGGTTTTACTGTGAGGTTATCATCTTCGTTGTTATGGATTCAAATTTATAGGTTGGGTGCTTCCTATGTGGACACAGTTTCTCGAGCAGCAGATCCTGATTTGAGGGGTAGTTTTTTAAGTCCTGTGACACCTGCAGTAGCTAGGCAATGCTCAAATTCCAATGAGATACTTGGAGGTTCTATATATGATCCATCATACTACTCATCCTTATTTGAAGATGGTCAAGAAAACAAATATCCAAGCGGGGTATGCACATACTTTGCCTAAAACCATATGTCGTGATTACTTTTTAGTTGGTATCAATTAGGCACTTTGTTGTGCAATTTTATCTGCTCCAGTATCGATCTTATAGATAAGCATTTTTATTAACTAGTCCACTAGGACCCTAACTTGTTAGTGACTCTTAAACTATAGGAAAGAGAGAAACATTGCGCCGAAACCATATGTTTTTTAGACAACATGGATGCTTTATTTATATTTTGAAAAAAATATAATCACTTAACCATAACCCAATTTCCAAAGCCCAAGTGGAATGCTTGGACCTGTCCATCTTCTCAAAATTAACAATATGGTTAGAAAAAATTTAGAATCTGTTTTGAAGTTTGATGTGGTGTTGGAAGACATTTTCTTGGAAAGCTAGGAAAAAATGAAAATAACGAACCACCAAAACAACTTTGATGGGGTAATCACCACAGGGATATAAGTGCACATGGGAGGTGACCTAGGCGAAGGTTGGTTGGTTGTTAGGCCCCACCACACTTACCAATGGAACTTACAGTTGGAGCAGGAGAGAGGTCACACGTGAGGGCAAGTGGATGGATGGCTCATGATGGCGTTTGGATGGTTGGATAGATCGGCATGATCCCAAGCTTGTGTTTTTCAGAGGAAAAGGTGGTCATAGGAAACTTCCCAAAGGTGGCATTGGAGCCGTGAACGGGAACTTGGAAATGGTTCACAAAAGAAAATTCCTGAAATCTTGGTTCTAATGAGCCAGTATGATTTTGAAAAAGACTCTCGATACCATGTTAAACTATAAGAAAGAAAGAAACAATTGAGCTAAAACTGTGAGTTTGTGAGACAACAACACATGCTTTATTTATTTATATTCAGAAAAATCAATGCAATAAATAGAGGAGATCTAATATTCTCTTATAAGTAAGATATGATACGTGAAGAAATAAAAACGTTCCTATATAATCGGGATATTTTTTTATTACATGGGATCAACTCCTTATCTCTATAATTATATCAGTGGATTTATTTACTATTGAACTGAATCTTGGTGCGCAATGCAATGGTCAATAAATTGCAGACTGGGCATACTTTTTTTTAACTACATAGAATATCATTCTTAAAATTTTCTATGACATGAAAAGAATCAACTGCGTACAGAGTGGTCTTTTTTGTGCATTGTTCAGTTAACTAGTACAGAATTCTTGTAGAGCGGTACGTTTGGTACTTTATAATGTGTTAGATTATGGATATTTTCTAGAATTATAAAAATAAGACTGGTCAATCCAACCAGAAAACAGTTCAGCCCATCAAGGTTCAGAATTTTCATCAGACTAGATAAAAAAACTGGTTATAAAACAGTTGAATTGGACTGGTCTAAAATCCTAAAACAAATCAGGTTGATTTATTTTAAAAGCTTCTAGTTTTTTTTTTTTTTTTTTTTTTTGAATAAAAAATTAGAATGAGAGGATGATCAAGAGAAAGGATGTACCTAGTCAGACATGAGGTTTGTTGCACCTAATCAGATTTAAAGAGAGAGACAGTAACTGTTCATGTGGCATGGGCAGTTGGGAGGTGCATGGGATGCATTTTTTTCCGTAGGATGAGAATGTGTAGGGGTGAAAGGAGGGTGGTGGTGGGTGAGCTGGCTTGAATTAGTCAGAACATGAGATCTGCCGGACCTAATATTTTAGGAGAGAGAGTAACTAACTGCCTATGTGGCATTAGAAGTAGGTGTATGAGATACATTTTGCTGGAGATTGAGCATTTGTAAGGGGTGAAAGGAGTGTGGGGAGGTGACGAGTGTCTAGTTATGTGTTAGCTTGATTTATTATTGACACTTGAATTTTTTATAGTTTTAGAATTTTAGAACAAATAACATGAATGTTAAAGATGGTCACCACTAAACACGAATTATTAAGTGTGAAACTTACATCTAAGAGTAGAGAGGATAGAGAGAAGAGGAGAGAAATAGAGAGGACAAAGAAACTGCATTGCACTTCTGTTAATTATCATTCAGTTTTCACTCAGTTGTCTAGAATACACCAACCTACCTTAATTATAGGCAGCAATGAGTAACTAACATCGTTTTCTTCTTTATATTTACATATCACAATCGGTCTCTATTTTTGCACCCATTTCCTGGTACACATCAAGATCTCTCTTGACAACTTCGCCCGATGCTCATATTGATCTCCCTTTTCTCCTTTTCACAGGACTTAAACTTGTAATCTATCCTCCTTGTTTGTGTTTCCACTGGCCTTGTCAAACCAATTGTTTTCTTTATTTCTCAACTTGTGGTCAAATAGACAAATATTATGCATCCAAGTGATGAAATTTTGTACTTTAACTATATCTTTCTTCCCTCCCTATCGTTTGTGACAAGAGGAGCTCCATTTATTGTTAGTATTTTAGTTTCTGTCATGTTTCATGGATGCATTGTGCTTCTACCATAGTCTTAAGTTTTCAGACCGTCTCTTGGAATTTTCAATAATTTTTAGGTGTGTTGGAAAGGTGTCTTAATTGTGGCCACCGGTTGCCCACATATATTCCAGCCTCTTTGGGCTGCCTTATTGTAGCCTCCAACACCTTCATTGTGCAAGGTGTGTTTAGTCTCAGATCGACTAGTGATGCAACCAATGTAGTACTTACAAGTCTTTTGACAATCCTCATCGTAGTGGCTAATTTTTTGGAGTTGAGTTACATTGCAAGGCCAAATTCTAATATGCCTAGATCTATTGGTGGGTCAACTGCATTGTCATAAGCCAGGCCATAGACCTAGGCATGAGGGGTATGTGTTGAAAGGTGCCGGGTCACCTCAGCTCTGGCTGCCCTAATTTTGGTCTCTTGGAGCCTTCTTTACACTCTCCAGCACCTTCAATGTGCAAGGTGTGAGGGTGTCTTTCAATTTACTAGAGATATAGCCAATGTAGTCCTTCTTATGAAGCTTTGGTGGTTTTCACCTTCTAAATCGGTTTTGTTGGATTAAGTTAGATCTTAAAACCCAAATTTAGGAATGATGCCTTGAATATAGGGTATAAAACTTCTGATTCATATTTTATCATCATACTCTTTTATCTATTCATTCTCTATTTGGACAAACCTTAGTAGGATTTATATGTCTCATTTCATTTGGTTTTAGATGCTCAATCATGACATTACCCAGAATGAGTCCCCGTCATTTGCTGAAGTTTCTCTGAAGTCATCCGTAGGCAGATCTTACCAGGCTGTGGATGTAAGTATCTGCTTAATTAATATGCTCTTTTTAATCAATTAACCTTTTACAACCTCATTAAGTTGTTTACTATAGTTTACCGTGGACTTTTGGTAAGTGTTATACATAATGGTGCAGATGGATGAATGTATTTATGGATTTTTATAACTTCAACAATGGTCCTTTTTGGAGTTTTTATTTATTTAGTATAAATAATATTTTGATAAATATTATAAGGTTAGGTCTAGTATGATGCTTTTAGAGGAATAGTTTAACTGTCATCCTGATTTTATGCCTATAAAAGGCCCTGCTGTGTATACAGGGCAACAATTTATATTTTTAGTTTATAATTGTGTCCATTAAGGAGATTTCTATCTAGTGGGCTCCAGGTTGCATCGTTAAGATTTCCTAGAATCGTTAGTTGGTTTGGGATAATGTTCAGCGATTGGCTTCTTCTTGGCACATGGTATTTATAATGGAGTAATTTTACTTTCATTGACGATTTGTTTGATTGTAGTTGTTCTTAAGGTTCCATTTTTCTTGGAATTTTCGTGGGCCCAAATAATAAGGAAACTTCAGTTTATATAATGGCATACCAATTTATTTGATTATATTGTTATAATTCTTTATTATTCTTTTGAATAGGATAATTTTGATTCCTTTGGTTTATTTACCAATAAACTTTCTTTTGAGCTATTTAAGCAGTCTTGTGCCAATTAAAGTTTGTGTCTGCTAATTCTCTCTAGAAGAGATTACGGTTAAGGTCCATCTAATGGGGAGCCTTTTGTTTGGTCCATTGAACATAATTTGATCAAATGAATGATCTATTATTGATAGGAAGGCTTAAATTCTGGCTTTTAATGTGTTGTTGGGATTAAAAGGCCGAATGTCATATTTTCATCTGTGATGCTTTTAGTCGGCAATGGCCCTGTTTGTTCTTTTATGTATATATTTTTTTTTATAAGGCGATTATAGACTTGCATAAAGCATGCTATAATTGTATATTCTGTACAACAAATACAATTAACAAATTGATATTTGGTTATTATTTCTAAGTTCATAAATAATCAGTGCATATTACAGCATTCTCACAGGCAGATGAAAGGCAATTCTTTGTAGATCATTCCAACCATATCTTAGTTTCTAGCCTGGTTCCGGCTACTCTTTTACTCTGTTCCTGTAAACCCAAGTTGTCATTATAAAATGTTTTATACATTTTTTGCTTATGAATACAGTCAACGAGTGCTCCAACTAAGTTCCGGCTACTCTAAGTTCATAAATAATCAGTGCACATTACAGCATCCTCACATACAGATTAAAGGCGATTCTTTGTAGATCATTCCATCCATATCTTAGTTTCTAGCCTGGTTCCGGCTACTCTTTTACTCTGTTCTGTAAACTGAAGTTAGATTTTATAATTTTTTGCATATGAATACAGTCAACGGGTTCTCCAACTATTTTGCAATTTAGGAGTTACTTAAAATTGTAACAATGATTGTAATTGATACCATACCTTGTGTCGTTTGAGTACACAATTCCAATATACTCTCTTTGCCTTCTTGTATGAGAATCAAGTTGGTAGCAAAGTGAATTTCAAGCCATCTCCCTAAGTTACCTCTGTTCTGGAAGTTGCTTTTCTTTCAGTGTCTCAATTTTGGCAAGTCATGTGCCTCTATTTTAGCAATGTTTTTTTCCATTGTATTAATTCGTAGTTGTACTTGATGCTTCAATCTTTCCAAATTTAAAGGTTCCTCACCTGTCCACACTACTTTGTTAGACTGAGTGTTGTCCTAAAGGAAAGTGCCTTTTTGTGTCCTTTACTGCTGCTGCCTTCTAATATATTCAGTTGACTACACAAAGGACTGAGTTGTGTCAATTATAGTTTTGGGGATTTCAGTAGTAATATTTATTATAAGTATTTCTATTAACCTTGGATATTTGTCATCAATAAGTCATTCTAAAGTATTTTTAAATCTTAAAAATTTATCTGCTGAAATTAGTACTTCATTCTGCACAATTTCCTTTTTTTAATAATGGCAATGTAAAATAATATATGTTATTCCTTCTTGTGAATTCACGACCAAGTATTGAATCTTAAAACCTAGTCCAAGTACTCCAGAACAAAAATAAACATATAAGATGTCTAGTTTTTGCTGTTGCATATGAATGTTACATTTTGTATTTGGCTTGATTACATTAAATCTTGTTATTTCATTAGCTGAATGCTCTCTAATTCGCTCAACTTCCCCACTCTATTTTTTTTTTTTTTTCCCAATCTTCTCATCTCTTGATATGTTTCACTTACCAGTTTGACTTATGCGCCCATCATTCTGACTTTTATCGGTGCCCATCCTCCAATTGTTGCATTTTTCTTATTTTATATGGATGGCATTACCAAGACTGGGAATAACATTAGAGCAGTATTTTTCATGCCTCTAGTATTATTTTCCAGTACCACTGCATATATTTTTTCTCCACACATACAGTTTAATTGAATTAATCGTTGTCCATAATATTTTCCACTTCTGTTTTCCTGCAAAGAAAGGACTTGATGTTAAAATTTTCTTCGTTTTGCTCTTGCTTTTTTATACTTCTTAATTTGATGTCTACTGCCATTTGATCCACCAAAATCGGAGATATTTATTTGATACTTAAATTCCTTATTGTAAATATGATCTGGTTATCTTTCAATATAGTATATTATATATGTCTTGGTTACGATTGGTCTTTGTCCTTGCAGGAAGAGAATGGGTTGATTAAGAGGGAAATTGTTTGAAATAGATCCCATAAACATTGTTCTCACAGTGGGAGCTGGTCTTGTACCATGTGCAATTTTGTTGGCAAGTTTCTGACTGTGAATGTTGGTGGAAAGGAGAGGTGCACTGACTGGTACATCTCATGACAGATATCATGTTTTAAGGAAGCCATTATGGTTATGTGTCAAAATATTTGGGTTTCATGTTGCCGACAAATCTGCAAATGGGCAAGTAAGCAGTTTGGTACACTGCGCTCCAGCTTTGCATGCTACGTCTATAGCTATAGGTGAACAAGAGTCCTGGGGATGTATTATCCTTTTTTCCAGGATTCTATTTTGCTTTTTGTTTTTCTTTTTGCAGTGATTGATTAGGGGTCAGTTAGTAAATCTGTAGTTACCAAGGGAATGCTAGCAAAATATATTTTTTGTTCCAATTTTTTCTAAAACTAGACCATCATACATGGTATTAAAGATATTTTGAATGAATTAGTGTTCATATTCATATTGTGATTGAATTAAGCAGCACGTGAGCGGCTGTCGATTCTCCAACGCTTACTGGTCAAGCAAAAGATATCATCAACGTGAACTAAAGAAAGGCAAACCCATAATTGTAGAATTTAAATTGACCAAAACAAAAATGTTACCTGCTATTTGATAGTATGGAATAGTTACTTAAGATTTTTGTCTTTTTGATTGCTTTAGTTACTTAGGTCACGTGATAAGCTGCTTTCTGGTACGAGTGTTAAATTATTATTGTTGTACTCGATCCACATGAAAACATTAATGTTTGAAGACTAAATCAAAATATTCAAGCAATAAAAGCCACTTGGATTACGTTGTTGGTTAGGACTAACAAACAGTTTTGAATAATTTACACAACATTTTAGGTTTAAATTTCACTACTGTAGTTATTCTACCAAAAAAACGAGCTCAGCGTAACGCTGCAAAAAGAAAGGTTCTTTCCAATATCGTCCCTGAAAGGCCTATAAAATAAAGGTGGTGATATTTTAACATTATTATTCACATTTTACATCCATTTAACATTATAAAATATTATTATTTTATTAATATATAATATTTTATTAATACAAATAGTATTAAATGAATGTTTTTTTCAGCAGTATTAATATTTTCTTAAAATAAATTGGTTCTATTTGATAAAGTAGTTCAAATGACCTTTTAACATTTATATTATCTAACATGTTCCTGATTTTCATAGCATTATTATTAAAAAGTTTATTTACGTCAGATTTAATCCTATAAAATTGATCTGTATTACGTCCTAGGTAATGTTGAGATTTCCAATTGACTCCTACACTGAATATGGAACATCTGAAGTGTGAAATTAGAGAATTGCAGCACGATAGAATTAACACACTTCATTAAGATAAATACTGATATTATAGAAAGTAGGATTAGTTGCAAAAAATATATATAGTTGAAAGACCAAAAATAAGTTTCCAAAAGATAATTTGAATGCACGTTAGAAAAAGCAGAGTAATTTTTCAAATAATCATACACCCACATTCATTCATAAAAAAATTCAAGCAAGTCATGTCATATTCACATTTTGAGAGAAAATACATAGAGGGTCAGAAAGGACTAAAGAATATAATTGAATAGTATCTGTAATTGTAGTGCGAAATTTTATTTTACAACGCATAAAAATAGATTCCCAAACTCCTATTTGAAACTATTAAAAACTAATTTAAAAATCTTTTGTTCTTGCATAATTTAAGAATTTAAATTTTGGTCTATTATTTTAATTGTTCAAGATATCTTTTTTTTTTTTCTTAACTTTTATAATCTAAATAATGCAAGACTTTTCTTAAAAACCTTGGGGATGAAACTAAATTTGAATTGTTTAAGTAAAATCCAGGAGTCGAACTCATGGTTAGAAGTAAATATCCCACAAAAAATCAGATTCACCAACAAATCAGTCATCAGTCACCAGTTGCTAAAGGGACAAAGAAACTCAAACATTATTGAAACAAAAATAAAATAAATTTTGGAGGGAGTGAATAGGTGAAAATAATATGATGTTACCTCTTTTGCCGGTATAATTTCTATTTTTATTTATTTTTTATATGAACAAGTTTACTTTCCAACCCATCGTAATTGAAATGGGTTAAGTTTACCATGTCATTGCTGAAAATAAAATACAATAACTTATCCGGCCGGATTTATGAATGATGAGAACCCACTTAGCCAATCAAACAAAGAAAAGGCATACACTTATGAATCAAAACAACTTTAGACAGTAAAAATTCAAAATCCAGAGGTCGACTAGTTTTTTGGTTCACCAAAAGCCTCGTACAAAATCTTAACAAATGAAAACAGGTGGCTACTCGCCACAATGAAAAGGCGAATGAAACAAAGAAACCTTAATATATGGTATGTGAAAAGAAGCAGGAAACCCATCCTAATAAATTGTTTTGATGTAAGTTTGCAACCAATGTAGACTCGAAATGATGTGATGAGACTTCTTTGCACCATCAAAAATAATTGCCAAAAAACAGAATAACTCCTAATGGGGTGATCATTTCACAGTCAAGATCTTGATGACAGATGCAGTGCCCACACGATGCAGTGCCACAATAGAATCCCCGTTATGGCAGAGACCCTTGGACTTGGCATGCTGCATGGCAAATTCTATGGCTTCTTCTGTTGTTTCAGCATGAGAAGCTCTAGCAGACGCTGCACTCAATATTGGAACCAATCCACGGAATATCAGGCTGTGTCTCGCAGGGGCCTCGTCACTGCATGCCCAGTCAAAGGTATCAGTCTTGAGCTCAGGAACAACTACAGAAAGAATTGGCATGCCTGGCCTGTATTTAGCCACCAATTTTGCAGTACTCCCTCCTCTAGTTAAAACCAATATAAGAACAGCTCTAGCCGAGTTGGCTGTTCTCACAGCAGAAGAAGCTAAACTCTCCAATGGGCTCATGGGTACTGGCGAGTGTTCCATGATCCTTTTAAACACATCTCCATAATCAAGGGTGCTCTCTGCTTCAATGCATATTTTAGCCATAGTTCGAACAGCAAGTTCTGGATAAGCTCCAGCAGCTGTTTCACCACTAAGCATCACACAGTCTGTGCCATCCAGAACTGCGTTGGCAACATCAGTAGCTTCAGCCCGGGTTGGCCTTGGAGATTTGATCATTGACTCCAACATCTGGGTTGCAGTAACAACAGGTTTTCCTTGGATATTGCACTTATAAATCATCACTTTCTGAGCGAGAAATATCTTCTCTATTGGAATTTCCATTCCAAGGTCACCACGTGCCACCATAAATGCATCTGAATTTGCAAGGATTTCATCAAAGTTCGCAACCCCTTCTTGGTTTTCAACCTGTCATGTACATTTGAAGAAATGGGCAGAATAAGTGACCAGAAACAAGTAAATACAGAGAAATGATAGCAACACACTATTTTAAAAAATGCTCTTTATTATATAATTGAGATAAATCCACGTGAGACCCTAGAAATACAGGAGTGACACCCATTAAATAAGAAGTGACAGAGCATCATTTACTAGGACCCACATTGATTTCGGTGGCATGCTGAAGAGGAATGAATTAGATAAAGTGTTGTTAGCATTCCTTTCAAAATGTAACACTATAATAGAGATAGCAAATAGTTAGAAACTCATAAGGTAGTTTCTTTAAAGAACATAACAAATTTGATAGATGATATCCTATATCATACACTAGCAGGGATGCAAAAGGATCTCAAGGGTTCTACAACCAATTCAGAATAAGTAACATTTTTTTATCCAGATCTTGAATCACTTTTCTTTTCCATAAAAGAGAACACAACACAACATACCTTAGACATGAGCATGATGCTCTTAGCATGTTTTCCAAGCACTTTCCTGACTTCCACCAGGTCAGAACCTTTTCGAACAAAAGAAAGAGCAATCATGTCAATTTTATTGGGAACTCCCCAGTTCAAGATATCTTCCTTGTCTTTCTCTGTCAAAGTTGGGAGATCCACTATCACTCCAGGCAAATTAACATTCTTCCTCTCACCAAGAGTGGCAGAGTTCTCACACCGGCATCGAACCAAACCCAATTTTGTGTCACATGATAAAACTTTAAATGATATGGTGCCATCCGCACACAGTATGACCATTCCGGGCTTCACATCCACAGCCAACTTTTTGTAGCTCATACAAATCATCTTTTCATCACCCTTTATGCTATAGTCAGTGGAAACGGTTATTTCATTACCTTGCTTCAGTTGGATAGGCTTACCGTCCTTGAGAAATCCAGTTCGAATCTCAGGCCCCTACAACAATGTAGATAGTCATATAAAATGAAAGAAAATCATGACTATGGACGAAAGTTTCTAAGAAATGATTGGCATGGTCCACAAAACAATACTAATGCAATATCAATCAAAAGGATTGGATCATGCAATATTCCTCTTGACAAGAATAATGAAATATGTACCAAAAGGACAAGGGCTACAACTCAGTTAGGTAAACACCTGGTTTACACAAGCACACCAATGTTTTCTTCAGAGGAGTCAATCTTGTAATCATAAGAGCTGATCTTAGTGCGAAATTAATGTCTTACTCCATTTTAAGGAACAATATGAGATTACAATAGCATGACAAAGGTTTTAGCCATAAAATAGAATCCATCATCGATTTGAGACATGGATAAATTGAGTACCCGTTTTTGTTCCATGTTAAACATCATGGAGGTAAGGGACCTCAAAAATACTCATTTCTTATTACCTTATGCACTTCAATGTATATGAAATCTCAGCCGCATCGGTTTTTCCAATTTATAAATAATGCGGGTAGCTAGAAGTCTCTGACAAAAACAATTTAAAGGATTTGGATCCTCTCATATGTACTTTTAACAGAAGAGGTACTATTTAACAAATCCTCATAATTTATTATGTCTAGTACTTAGTCTACGATTAAAATAAAATCAAAAACCAAAAGAATCTCACTGTATTACAAACCCACTAACCTACAAAATCAGACTCACATGTTCCCCATTATTCGTTCATAGTTATGGTTGGTTTTTATTTTAAAGAAAGATTGTAATAAATGGTTACGATTTATTGAATCAGACCTCTCCTCTAAACAGTAAATCAGAGAGAATCAAAATCCCAATCTAAATCCTTATGGAAACATACAGATATTAGAAACAAGAACAAGGGTGGGAGGCCACAAGAGATTATTAAATAACATGGATTCTCCAGCACCCAATCCAATATCAGATTTGATTCATACAATATAAACTACTCAAATCTCAATACTAACACTCCTCCCACATTTCACTTTCACACACACACACACCCACAAACACATGCACAGTCAGATTAGACAATAGCAACCGTCACAACCTATTCCCATCAGAATCAGAAAAATTAGCAATAATCAAATCAAAAGTCAGATTTCAAAAATATAAAAAAAAAAAAAATCAGCGATGAGAATATATACATAATCATAAATTTAAAAAAAAAAAAGGACAAAAGGGATCATGAAATAGAAATGTCGTGCCTTGGTGTCGAGCATGACTGCGCAGAGAATACCGGTGTTCTCCATGGCGGCTCTGAGGTTATCGAGGGTTTCCTGGTGGTATTCGTGGGACCCATGGGAGAAGTTAAAGCGAGCAACGTTCATGCCGGCTCGTAGAAGCTTCTCGACCATGGGAACGGAGCGGGATGCGGGTCCCAGAGTGCAGACGATCTTGGTTTTGGGTCTCTTCTCGGCCACAACCGGCGTCGCCATCTCTGCTCGAGTTTCTGTGTCTCGCAAACAACGAAAGCCACACTCTTTACTTTTCAACCAAAACACACGCAAAAAAGTAGACAAGACAAACAACGTTGAGATGCGACTCTTGTGTTTTATGCTCCCTGCGATCCCATTTTCTTTATTTTCTTTTTTTAAAACACTAAGATTGTGACACCTTTATAGGAATGCCATCCACATAATGTTCTTCCCCACGAATCCTATTCCTTCATTTTACATAACAAGTGTACTGAAAAAAAATATTTATTATTAAATTATAATATCTTTTCTATTGATACTAAAAGTTGTACTGATGGAACTAACTATACCGAAAAGAGGGTGGAGGTATATTTTATCCACCATATAATTTACATAACCTAAGTTGATGAGAAAAATATAGACATCAAAAGAGAGAATAACATGTTAGTCTAATTTTTTTTTTCAACCCTAATAAGTTACGGTATGTTTATTGTGCAAATGGTTATAAAATTAGTGAAAAAAGTTTCTCCAACTTTTCTTCATCTAATACTTCAATTTATGTGATAGACATTAATCACATAAGGTATTTATTTTTAACAATTAGTTTTTGTATTTAATGTTATATATCACAAACTCGTTGAATCTTAGTCAATATATAATTTTACACATATAATATGTTCCACATGAAAAATCATGTTATTTCATATAAACTAGACGTAATTTAGATTTTTAAATAAACCAGTATAAAAGTATTTAGTGTAAATCTCTCTCTACTCTTATATCTTTGAATTGCTTATAATTAACATGCAATTAAGTAAAGAATGAAAGTTTTATTAAAACATGTTTTGTAACGTATTTTTCATATAGCTTTTGTCAACTTAAAATAGTGTTTGACGATATTCATCGTATGTTATTCTTATGAGAACTTTTTGACATTATGCCTATCAAGTTAAAATTTGTTTTGATCGCTTTTATCAAGCGTTGATTTGTAAATTTTTTTGAAGAAGTTTGACAACTTTTATAGTGATTAAGACATTTTGAGACACTATAACATTAGTCATACTTCACATCAAAACGTGGTAGTTAAAAGGATTAACAAGACCTTGTTGGGGAGGGCAAGGTGACGTTGTCTTAGTCTGCGTTGGATAGAAGATATTAGGTTGAAGTCGTTAGCATGCTTTTTGGTGAACCCTTTTCCATCTATAATTAATGGATTCAAGGTTCCATTTGAAATTTGGTCTAGAAAACCACTAAACTTATCTATACTTCTCTATATTGAAGATGTTTGGGTATCCTTCTTACTATCATGTAGACGATGGTAAGTCAAAACCCAAAGTTAGGAAATGAGTGCTTATGGGCTATGGGACTTGAGTGAAAGGGTTCAAAATCTAGTCATTCTTTGAGAAAAAAAGGTGATTTTGAGTATAGACGCAATTTTTTATGAAAGTTTTATACTAAAATCTTAAGGAAGTTCAAGCAAGTATGAAGTGATAGCTTAGAAGGTGGAGGCAAACAATGTTATCATTTAGAAGATGGAGCAACTATTTGAAGTGTTGTCCACTCATACTGAGGGATTCTCAATAGATATGTCTACATTTGCACTAGTTAGAGTCTATAAAGGAGACCATTCATACATACCAACCAGTTGTAATTTGAAGATTAGTTAGAGTGAACAAACCTTCGTTGAGGTATAAAGTTAATGGTGTTGTGACCTTTTCTTTGAATGTAGCGTAAGACCTGGAAGTGACATGTGAACCTTATTGATATCGAAATACAATCACTTGTGTAGAATCTGGTGAGTGGCTGAAGAATGAAACATGGGATTTGGTGGAGCTACCCAAAGACATAAGGGTTGTAGGATGCAAGTAGGTCTACAAGAAGAATGTTGGGCAGTGTTACCCAAAGCGTCTAATACAAACGGTAGATGATATGGAATGTTTAATTTTGTTTATTATGTTAGTCGTTATGGTGTGTCTAATGTTGAATCTGTCAAGTATAAGACTTGTTTAGTACCCAAAGGTTGTAGTAAGAAAGAAGTAGACTATAAGATCTTCTCACCAATAGTCAAACATATGTCCATCAATGTTTTATTAACGATTGTGTTGTTCAAGGATTTGGAGTTAGAGCAATTTGATGTAAAGACATTTTCCTCTCATGGAAACATCTAGGAGGATATTTTGATATCTCAATCTAAAGGTTTGGAAAAACCGGAGAAAGAGAATTGAGTTTGCAAACTACAAAGCTCATTATATGATTAGTAGCAATGTTTAAGGTAGTGGTACAAGAGATCAATAAGTTCACTGTCTCTTGAAGGTACAACAAAAGTCCTTATAATACATGTGTTTATCATAAGAAGGTGGAGGATGGTTCCTTAATATACATTTTGTGGTATGTATATGATGTATTAATATAGTTTAAACATAATGTGAATATTTGGAAGTTGAAGTCATTGTTGAGCAATGAGTTTGAGATGAAGAACTTGGGAGTTGTTGGTCAAATTCTAGGCATGGAGAGTAAGTGTGATCATGCTCAGAAGGAGCTCTCTCTAGGTTAATAGGAGTACATTTAGAAAATCCTTGATTGTTTCGGCAAGAGTGGTCCCAAGTCAGTTATTACTCCATTAACACTATCTAGTTGTCTACGTGTAACCAGTATTACTCTATCAGAAGTCAAGAAGGAATACATGACTTGTGTTTGTTATGCTAATGTAGTGTTGAGTTTGACAAATGTGATGGTATGCACTAGATTAGACCTTGCTTAAACTGCCAATTTGATAAGTAGGTACATGGTTAATAATGGGAAGAAACATTGTTAGGTAGTGAAGCATATTCTTAGGTACCTTAAGGGTATACATGATGTTGGACTCATCTATAAGAGTGACACTGAGTGTACTCCTGTTGGATACTTAGATTCATACTATGTTGGATGTAATTTAATTTATAACTAGTTGTGCTTTCACAGTTGGTGATTCTTTGGTTAGTTAGAAAGTAATTCTGCTTGACAATAGCTTTTTATACTACTAAAGTAGAATATGACTTTTGCAAAGACAACAAATGAGGGAATCTAGCTAAAGGGTTTAAATGTTGATACATGGATTTCTCATAGGAGGTTATTATTTTAAGAAATAGTCTTAGTGTAAAATGCTTGAGGATGGATAAAGTTCATCATGAGTGAACCAAACACATTGATGTTAAGTATCACTTTCTTCACACTAAAGAACACATTTAGGTATGGTAGATTGGTAAAAGGTACAATCTAACTGATATGCTCACTAAGCCCGTTTGTAGAAGCAAGTTCATGCAGTATTTGAATTTGTATAATGTTGGTTATTAGTAGTAATCATTTGATAACAGTAATATGTATTTGATGATGTAAGAAGACTCAAATTAGAGTGGAGTTTGTAAAGAACACCTTGTGTCATCTTATAGGTGTTGATGAGTATTTAATGAAGTCAATTGATGAAGGAGTTTTGAAGATTTGGATTAAGAGTTAGATATGTGTAGATCTGTTTCCATTAGTCATGATCATTGAAGTTGGTCTAAGAAATTAATTTAGCTTAATCTATTTTGTTAATAATTCATAAGAAAAATTATAATAACGATATTCTTAAAGAATTATTTTTCAAATTTAACTGGTATGTTTTCAATAAAATAAATCAACTTGAGTACTGTTTTAATCGATTGATCTTATTAAAGTGTAGTCTTTTATAAACAATTGAGTTGAGATGTTTGATATAACATATGTTTTTGAGACTTAATTTACTTTCATGCTAAACACTTTCGTGCTAAACGATTTTATGAGTGTTTATTCATTATTTTCTATCAATAATATTGAAAATTAATTCTTGAAACAATATTCTCTAACTTGTAACTAATCTATATAGTTTTTATATGACAATAATGAGTACAATGACAAAAAACTATCAAGTTGCACAAAAAATAAACTAGGTCAAAATTCTTTATTTTTTTTCAAAAAAATTATCTTGTTTTAAAATTTTGCTAATTTTAAAGTCTTTAATATATATATATATATATATATATATATATATATATATATATATAAATTCATGTAATTGTTTACTTTTCTAATTAATTAAATCCGGCACACATACTAAATATAATTAATTTTCTCAAATTTTCCCAAGTTATTTCATTTAAATTCATTAATTTTTTCATTTTTTCACGAAAATTTCCTCCCTTCATCTTATTTTAAATTGAAAAACGAAAAAAAAATTAAAAAAATCACCTCGTAATTTGATTTCCTAGGAACTGAATTCCGGGTGGTATTCTGACGACATTTAACCCAGTCACGGGTAAAAAAGCACACTGTGGTATGCTTAAAAATTAAATGGGAAAACTTGCTCAGTAAAAATTTCCACTATGCTAGCATCTCTTTAAACCGTCACACATATAACTTATTGATGTCATATCATTATTTAATAAGTGTTTGGTAAAAAATAAAATATAAGTCACGTAATTACGACATTTAAAGGATTCAATTCAATTTATATAAACTCGAAAAACAAGAATTCTAGAATAATTATAAGTAGAAAACAAAATATACAATTAAGTTAATTATTCATTTCCTGATATTGTGATCTCAAGTATGTAATCAATTTGTTTTAAAATGACTTCAATAAAACTCTTAATGGAAAAAAAAAATTATTTAAATTTAAATCAAAATAGTAAATTCTCTTATAAGTAAACTCGATACCGTGCACTGGCCGTATGTAACTTTATGTAAAGTAACCTCATTTTCTCAATGAATGATAGTTCCAAGTCAATATGCCATTTATCACTCACTCATTGTCGGAGAAGTTTTCCTTACAGCACCAACTATTATGCTCGTCGAAGAATGTCCACACTACTCAACAGCTATCAAATGCATATCACTCTTCTTTTTAATATTCTGACAATGATATTTCTGGTATTATCAATTTCTGATAGGTGCAGGAAGCAAATGTGGGGCTGCAGGAAGCAATTGCCGATTTTTATTACTATTGTACCTATTCAAGGCCTCTGCAAGCTTTGGTCCCACATGGAATGACTCAGTAACATGGTTTTCCTCTTGGTATTTAGGAATTAAGAGACTTCTTACGAATTGTGTGGAGGAAATCTTCAAAACAAAGCTGAATGACTGAGGGCAAAAACTACATCCCAAAACATAAAAACCAGCAAAGTTCTCAGGGTATCTGTTTGAAGGTTGCATATAAACAGACACTGATATTTAAAACAGGTTGATGATTATAATAATGCCTAATACAATTTAAAGGTGAAAAACTAGAGTGCTCACTTGTGTATAAGTATCAACACAGTCAAAAAAGAAAACGTATGTAATTGCCATTTCATTTTATACAATCATCAGTAGAACAAAAACTTGAATAAACCAAGCACAGGAGGGTTATAAACTGTCAATTAGTAGTAAAATCGTTATAAATGGGGAATGAGGATCTTGTATTGATTGGTTACATGGAGTTATTGTCCTCTATATCAAACTTATCTAGCAACTCCTCCAATTCTTTAACTGCAACCACATAATGTTCCTGTGACTGTGCCCCTAGTTCTAACACTGGAAGAGCACTGTTAAACAGATGGGTATACAAGTGCACAGGGTTGTAGGTATCAATATTACTAGAAGCATGGAATTGATTAAACGTTTGCTTGAAATCCCTAGTCCAACGGCGCAGGATGTACCGAGATGGGATTTCCTCAACACCATTATAATTGAGAACATTCAATGCATGCCTGCACAGATATCCTTTGTAATTGAGCAAACTGCAAATGCATCTAATATCCAATTTTGTAGTCTCACATAAAACTTCAAAACTTTTAACTCCCTTCTCATTCCCCTCAACTTCAACTCTTTCTTTCACAATGTATGTTATTATAGATCCATTGGCATTAACCTGTCTTGTGTTGAAGCAAGAATACATGCCCTCAATCTCTGCTTGAAACTTTCTAAAAATTTCTAGTGTGTACACCTTTGAGAGTTGGGCCTCAAAACTACATCTCGTTTTGAACTCAAAGCTTGCTTTTCTAGTCTCCATATCTGCCATGGCTTCTTTCAAGTGCTTCCTATGCAAAGCTAAGTCATACTTGTCAAGGAATTCCTTAAAGGATGTGTGTTTATGCACATAACCATCAAAAAATGCAGTCAGACCCTCATTTTCTTTAGTTGAGATGAGTCCTACAAAAAAAACATCTTTTAGGTAAACAGGGACCCATAGATTCCTATCCTTATACAATGTCTGAAGCCACTTGTTATCACCCAGTCCATGACATTTAATCATATCAGCCCAAGAAGATTCAAACTCAACTATCTTTAATGACTCGTAGACAGTATTATACATCTGTCTTCTGATTGCTTCATATCCTTGCAACCCTCCCAACTTTTCTGGAACTCTTTGCATGATATACTGCAAAGAATAACAATGACGAGCATTAGGGAAAACCTGAGTAACTGCAATTTGCAATGGCGTGCACTGGTCAGTAATAACAACATGTGGAGGACGATCAAGCATACACTTAAGCCATGCCTTGAATATCCATACAAAATAATCCACTGATTCGTGTCCAAGGAAGCCACAACCCAATAATATAGAATGGCCATGATGGTTTACGCCAACAAATGATATCAAAGGGATCTCATATTTGTTTGCCAAACAAGTTGTGTCTATTGTAACTGTGTCATTGAAGTAATTATAAGCAATCCTTGACCTGGAATCAGCCCAGAAAACATTTTTTAGGTGCCCATCATCATCAATATCAAACAAGTAAAAGAAATTTGGATCGGTCAACTTCATTCGGCAAAAATAATTATATATAGCACTGGCATCCCCTTCTCTAAGTTCCAAATATTTAAATTTATCAAAATTGGTGTCACGACTTTTGTCGGAATTTGAGTAACCATTGTAATCAACATTCATGACAGTTGTTCGATACAACTTGATGGTGTGTACTTCTGTTACTGGCTCTGGAGGTGGTTGTGATTTGCTGGCTTCAAGGATCATTTTCTTGTGCGACTTGTAAAATTGTTTGCTCTGTGGACTCACTTGATGGTTGTGTTGAAGCTCAACTTCCACTATTCTCCATCTCCTAGACTCAACCATTCTAATCACTATCATGGCAGGACAACCAGTTCTTGTTTCTGGTCTTGGATTACTCGCTTCACTTTTTTTCTTAAAACCAGCACTACTGCAGCTAAGTTTTGCCCTATAGCGCTCTTTTTTCTTTGATCTAAACCATGAATTGCTAACTCTGATTCCAAAACCTTGTTCCTTTGCATGGATATTGTAGAAGTTGTAAACTTCCTCAAACGAATCAAACTCCAGACCAACTGTTGGAACTGGAGGGTTTTTCAGTTGTGAGTTTATAGATTCAAGTTCGTTTTCTGCTACAGAAGAACCTTCAACATCAACATCATTGCTTTCATCAAAAAATGGCTCACTATTCAGACAAACTTCTTCCATCTAAAATAGAATAAAAAGAATATAAGACACAGATCATCAATAAAGGCTACAATCAAACCATGTACAGTCTCTGGGAATAAATACATAACAAATATTTTGTAATGATAAAGAAAATCTATAAACAAAGGAAAGAGGAAAAGTACAGAAAGGGGAAAATTAAGATATCCTCTTAAAAAAGGGAAAAACATAGAATAGGGAGTCACAAGAAAATTGAATAAAACAAGGTCACCCGCTCTGTCTATCAGAAACAAAAGCATAATCATATCCCAAACATGTTAAAGGGGAAAAAGATACGGTTAACAATGTAACCATTCAGTCAGAAAAAAATAACTGTATCAGCTACATGTTGCCACAAAATTTTAGCTTAATATCATTTACCAGAACTGTGAGCCATTGAAGCTACTCTACAATAGGATAGGATGCCCACACCCACAACCAATGCTCGCCTAAAACCTTGAAAAGGTTGTTCCGGAGCAAAATGCGCACATAACAAAACAGGAATAAAGGGACCTACTGCTTCTGAACTAGACCAATCACACAACAGACATGCCTGTAGAGAGCAACAAGTCATTTGTGTTAATCCTATTGAGTGTCACTGCACAGATAAAATACTTTATCATAGAGAAAGCTTTGGGACTTCCCAATGGGTTTGTCAAAAGAATGAGTGAGTTTGTTATTGACTTATTGCACAAATATGCATATTCATGGATTGTCTTCGTAATAAATTATGTTTCATATACATGCATACATACATACAAATAATGGGTGGGTGCAAAACTGTCAATTTTAAATCTCTTCTTTCATTTTTTTCTGGTTTCTCTTCTCTATTCTTCATTTGCTCTTTTTTCTTCAAAATCTCTTCTCAATGTTTCTTTTCTTTTCCTCTAGCTTTTTATTCAGTTTGTCAACATTTTTTTTCTTCAGTTTTTCTATCATTTTTTTCTTTCATTTTTTCTCATTTTCTCGGTCCCTTTTTTTACTTCATCATCTCCTTCTCACTTCTTCTAGGATATCTTTGGTTGTGTGGTGTTATCTTTTCTCATTAGTTTTGTTGAGACATTGATGCGATTTCATAGAATATATTGCTAACCTTTTTATCTTGATTTGTTATTATTTTCTATAGTTTATTACATTTACTATTTAGCAGCTATTTGTATGTGTGTTTTATATATTTCTTTTAACTCAGCAATCATGCTTCCTCTATTTGTCTGCAAATGCCATCCACCATATTGTATGCTGAAGAGGCATGCTGAAGAGGCCTCTGCAATTGACAACGTTGATGTATGAACATATCTGTTACACTTTTGACTATCTTAGTATAAAGATTTAACAAGATACAAAGCGTGTAAAATATCCAATTCATGAAAAATAAATTGTTGTTCAGCACCATGTTGACTTAAATATTGGTTCAAAGTACACTCTACAATTTAATCACTAAAAGGACATAGAATCAGGTAAGAACAAACCAGTGTATGCATAAAACATGCATAAAGATTTCTATAAATGTTTCTAACAGTGGAAGGGCTAAATGCCTAAAAGCCCTTTTCTGCTGGTTAAGTACAAAGGGCAATACACACTCATCAATTGAAAAATTCTCTAAGATTAGAAGGCAGATACAGGGCTTTAGCAATGACATATTTTGCCACTAAGATTTCAGTTAGATAATACAGATAATAAGAAAATAAGGTAAACACGTCAGGATATAGTACAAGCAAAACTCATGAAGCAATCAGGGATATAAGATGTTATTTATAAAGCACAATGACAGAGACATACCATGTGAACATTGCAACTCTCCACAATTAAAAACATACAGGAGGGAAAGGATGAGTTTTGTTTTTGGCAAAAAGGAATAAAGAGAACAATACCCCCATTAACTATAAAGGAGACGTGTTAACTACACAAATGTTTGGGTGCTTGGAAAATATGGGGACAGAGTAAGATTAGTTATATACATCTAAATCTCTCTGAATATACAATAATGGGAACCTCATCGCTTGCAATGTATATTAAAAAAACAAAACACGACCAATTCCAATTTTACACTGAAGTGTCAAACACAACCAATTTCACTTGCAATTCTCCACTGAAGAGGCAATATGAGGTTATTTGGTTGGGAACTTGCTTTGAAAACTCACCACCGTGAGTACTCAACAACTTTGACTATAATTTAATATATCTAGTGAGGGCGAGCACGGACAACTTCAAATTTACCTTTGTGACCAGGTGGTGGTCATGGGTTTGAATTCAAAAACAATTCCATTGCATAAGCAAGGGGAATGTTGTATACAATAACCCTCCCCCCTTTGAAATCCAGGAGTCTCACTCACAGTTAGTTTAGTATATCTGGTGCAGAAAACCTCAAATTTAGAAGTTCTAGAGTAAAAATGTTACAGCAGCTACTTTATTATGCCTGTGCTTGAGTTTTATCAATCAAAATCTAAAGTCTAAACCGTTTGATTAGGCCACCTTGATCCTAATTTTCCCTGTGTTCTGTAGTACAGCCATAAGAAACAAAACAGACAACATTTTGTGGTGAATGAGAAACAACCTTTGAAGACAACAACAACTACAAGAACTACAGCAACAGTTTCCCCTGTAAAAGCAAAGGCAGCTATAAGTTAACATCAAACAATGAAACGCTCATGCCCACATCACATACAAAAACTTAAAAGCACGCGCATTGAAATTGAAAAACGTGAAGAAAAATTGGGAGTGAGTTGAATTGGTTTTTGAATTGAAAAACACCTACTTTTATAGCGGCTGGGTTTTCCGGGCATCACACTCCTGTGGCCGTGGCTTCGACGGTGGCAAAATGAGCATGCTCATCACTTCCCACTTCAACCATCTTTTTTTTATTTCTAGTTGAACAGAAAATTAACAGTTGGGAATCACAAAACTTCATTCTTAAATATTTAATGTAGTTTAATACTCAAATATGAACTTGACTAGAGCAAATATTTGTGGTAGATTATGTTTTATTTTAATTTTCTAGTTTTATCTATTAAAAAACGTGTTTAACTTTGTTAAGAGAATAGTTAATTCAGCTATAACTTGCAATAAGATGTCAAATCTTTAACGGATTAATTAGATTATAAAACAAGTTTTATATTTAGATAACAAGGTGCATAATATAAAACTATGGTGAATAATGTCATAAGATAATCCAATTATTCATACTATCCAAATTAATCGCCTAGCTTTTTAGTTTTTACAGAAGTAAGATTTTGAAGCCTCATTAAAACAACTCTTTGTCAAACTTTATTGTAATAGCAACTTGATAAAATTAATAAAGCACAGGTATAAAATAAGAATTGAAAAAAAATACAAAAATAAGATCATTTAAAAAAAAAGTTAAGCCGAACTAAAAAATGCAAAATATAGGTGATTAATAATATAAACTCTAAAGTCAGGAATTTGAATCAAAGATGAAGTCAATAAAATTTCAAGACATAATCTCAACATAGTCTCTTAATTTCGAAAGTGTTTTTCCATCACTGAAAACGATTTTGTCCAACTTCATAAAGTGTAGAAAGAGTTAAGTTTGATCCACAGGTAATTAAAACTAGAAACTAGTTTAATATAATTTATTTTGTTAAACCCAATAAATAATTTGAATATATTAAAACATTTTTAACCCATTAAATAATAACTCAAATATTTGAATGGCTTTTAAATACTTTCAAATAATTTCTATCTTAATCAAATTCAAATCAAAGATAAGAAAGTAGTTTACAAAGCCTAAATTTCATTACAACAACAAGATAAAATACTCAAACAAAATCTTCTTCTCTTGATTCTTTGATTATTAATATAGTTGAAATGGTCAAATACATCATCAAATAAACTTCAAGTTTATATCCCATAATTTTATATTTTTTTTTTTTGTATAATAAGATATCGACAATGATATATAATTATTTATTTTAACTATTATATTGTTAATTATATTTATTTTATTATTTAAAATTTTCAATTTAATATATTAATATATATAAATATTGAAGTTTTTTTACATTACATTATTTTTTAACAATTACACTAATTATATCTCAAAAAATTCTTACAAAAATGAAAAATTACACTTACATTTCCTAAGATTATGCTAAATAACATTCATTAAATTTTTTAAATTTTGAAATAGATGCTTATTTATTTTTTAAGTAAAATAACATCAATTTATTTTAATTTTGAATGACACATATTCCTTATATCTTAATAAAGTAAAACTAATTTTTTTATCTTATAAAAATGTAAGAATTATACTTTTGAGAAATCATTATCTTAATACAAAATAAAAAGGTTACAAATATATTGTTTAATTTATTAACTAATTATTTTATTATTTTAACATATATATATATATATATATATATATATAATATAAACATATATAATGAAAATTTTCCTATTTTGTATATACAATAGAAAATATAATCTATTGTATATGGGCTATATATTGAAATGATTTAGTTTACACGATTATCCTAATAATCTTATGTAAACCACATTTAAAGAGAATGGAAAAAATGAGAACAATTTTTCTATAACTAAATCATTTAAATATTTTACTTTTAAAAACTTATTTATTTTTATACTTTAAATTTAATAGTCATAATTTGTTTTTTTAATATTTAATAAATATTTTATATCTAAATAAAGTAAGGAACGAAGATAACTATATTTTATTGAAAACAACAGATGAAATGTTTATTTAAAATCTAAAGTATTTATTAAAAGTACAATATAAATATATTTCTCTTTTAAAATTAAAAGAGGTATAAGTGTCGTTTAATATAATTTAAAGAGAAATGAGTGGAATTTGTCTTTATTATTAACAATGAAACATGGTATGTTTAAATTTATGTTATTTTAAAATTGATTCAAAATATTTTAAGATATAAAATAAGATTAAAAGTAGAATTTATAATATGAAAAATATAATAATTCATTCTAAATATGTTAAGGTTTATGTGGATCACTGGTTTAAGATCAAATCTCTTTATGACATTATTTTTTAGAATATCTTTTGTATTATTAATCAAAGTGATATTATAATTTTTTTGTAATGATCTTTGGTGGTCTTCCAAATGAATTTCTCAAAGTATAACTCTTTAAGAAAGGATTATTCTTACATCTAATAGGTTTGGAATAGTTTTTCTTCAAATTTGTTTTAGAATTTTCTATTACATACCTGTCTTCATTCGCACCATTTGGATATCATTGATCTTTCAGAATATCTAAATTGAAACTTAAGGATAGTAGTATTCTTAATTAGAAAACGGTCAAAATTTTCTTCTCTACACATCTCACTTGTGATCAATAGTCAGGAATTCCTAATCATTTGGTTTAATTATGTTCCATCTACTAAGGTGATTTGAAAATTTCTATATAGGTGTTTCTGGATGTTCAAAAAATAGGTGTTTCTCTTTGTTTTATATGCTCTTTATACATGTTAAGTTGAGGATATTGATCATCTGTTTTCTAATTGTTCTATAGTTTCCTTTATATGGAATTGACTTCAAAATATTTTTTTTATCTGATGGACTTATCTTTTACTGACTTCATTACTTTCATTAAAACTCCTTGTAGTTAGTCCTCCTATTCGTCACATTGAGCTTTCAACCATTATTTTTTCTTAATAAATGATATTGAGGATGATAAATTTTACCAGTAGACTAATAGCACAAATATTGTTCTGTATATTATTAAGGATTGTATCTATATCTCTAGTAACACTTTTAAAAAACATATGATTGACTAGATTTTAGATTTTTCTATTTGAAGCAATTTGGTATTAAAAAAGTCAATACTAATGGAGCTACCACAAGGACTCCTAGTTTTATAACTTGTGGAGGTATTTTTAAGGGCAGTTGTGAGGAATATGTAAATAACATTTTCTGCTTTCTTAGGTATTTAATATACTCTTATGCTAAGTCATAAGTGTCATTTTAACTATTAAATATATTTAATTGAAGGGTTTTTAAAAGCTTTGATCAGAGTGTGATTTTTTTTTGTTTTGTCAAATCTTTTGTTTAGGGAGTTTATATTATTTTTTAGACTCTTATATGTAGATGGTGTAAGTATGTGCAAGTTTGTACTATAATGAATTCTAGAAGAACTTGTGTGTCTTATAATGAATTCTAGAAAAACTTATGTTTTAAAAAAAAAAAGTTGTAGTTGGATGATAAATTGGTTAATTTAAATGTTAAAAATAAGATTTAGTTTACATGTTATTTTTCATTAAATGAGAATATTAGACTAAAATTTTTTTATAATAATTTTCAACCCTTTTATAACCATAATCTTTTATTAAAAAATTGTAAAACAATATTATTTAAATAATTTATTTATAAATAAAAAATCGAAGAAGCTTTAAATAGATAAAAATTAAAATTAAAAATAGTTCAAATATATTTCTTCAATAAATATAAATTAAAATTTATATAAAAATAACATTGGCGTGTTTATATTTGTTAATTTTAATTCATTAACTATTTTTTAGTAAATGACTTTTATCAAATACTTATGATTTAATGAGTTAATATATTGTTACTATATTTTTATGTCACTTATTAGTTTAGTTAAAATTAATTATTATCACAATTTTTTTGTCACACATTATTTTACAAAATCTTTCACCTCACGAATTGATATTAGCTATTCACTTTTTTAATATATGCTTACACAATTTTTCAAAATTATTTCTTCTTTTGCGCAATTTCACTAACATACCTCTATCTATTATTTAACTAAAAAATCCCACTCTTTTGTGACACGTTAAAAACTTTTTGTATTTAGATAAGATCAAGAACAATCTATTAAAAAATACATCCGAATTCACTATTTCTAAAAACTTGTAATTATTGTTTTAAAAAACAATTCACACATTAGATAATTTGAAAAAACGGTTAAAACTATATTCTAGACATAATAGTTCGGGTTTATCTTAACTATGTATTTTAAAATATATTCCAAATCACATAAACTATAACCATTCTTTGATGAATTATGCATTATAGTTTTAAATTATATATTAATTTTAAATTACATAATTTAAAATATAGTTCTACGTTATAATCTGAAATATAATGAAATAGACAGTCCAAAATCATATTCCAAATTTTACAATTTAGAATTAGATTTCAGACTAAATAATCCAAAATGATATTCTAAATTCCAAAATTTATAACTATGTTTCATATCATAACATGGACATGTTAGTCATTTTTTTTATCTTATGGAGGTGGAGAAGAAAAAAAAAAAGTAAAGGAAGAAAATTACTAATAGTAGATCTATATTAAGTCTCAGAGGTCGTACAAAACAAAATATGCAAATTTTATGCATCACATCGGTGTATACTGATATGATTGTCGAAGCACTTACCAATCTTAAAATCGATAATATAGGCAATACTCATTCTAACAAAATTTGGCTTAAGAAATGCTGACAGTCTAGTATTGCACGTAGTATAAATATCCACCCTCTGATAATAGAATGGACAATTTCAAGCCGAGGCAGAGACCATGTCGTATTTGAGTATTTGAGTTCAAGAAAGGAAAAAAATGTGAATGGGATTAGTCAATTAGAATGTTGCCAACTTGGATTACGAACCCCCAAGTCAAAGATGTTCCTAGCCTCTCCCTAACCCCACCCAATATCAAATTTGGGTAAGCTCTAGCATACAAAACTTAAGGGCACCCCTTCAGTTACACGATGATTATCGTACCACCTGTTCAAAAGAAATTTGATCAACTTCAGGTCTCAAAAGAAAAAGTCACAGCCTAGTAAAGTTACCTGTTAAAATCCATCCCGATTGTTCACAACTCATCATGGTTTGCTGGTTGTTCCGCTTTCAATAAGTCTAGCTTGTGCTGTAACTCCTGCAAAGTTCCACAGTTGACATTAATACCATAGCGAGGTAAGGACATCTGTTATCATGTCATGTATAGAAGAGTACCTTTAGCTTTTCCTCATGACAAAGGGCTGGGGTAGATAATATAGCTACATATCTGCCATGAGTCCAATGACACAGCAGTGAGAAAAAGGGATGACAAAAAACTTGACAAAAAAGAAGAGAATAGTGGTAGTAGCATTGAAAGACAAGACACTAATCCGTACTCGCAACGGCTTGGTTCATCTACATCAGTAATCTCATTTTTCAACCCACATCTTAGCTTGACCTGTTAAACAGACAACAATTAAATCAGGGGGTCAAAAAATTGGAAACCGTCAGGTTTCCATGTGCAACTACACTAACTATTGTAATTACTATGATGACCAACAATGGTGTACAGAAACGGAAATGGGATCACAATCCTCTGCAGTTGAATACAACTGTAGAGAATCTCCTCCGCTGAATAACTATGGTTTTATTAAAAAAATAATTTAGTTTGAACTAATCCAGCTTTTTTATATTGACGGCACCTGTTTCCCCTGTCCCAAACCCAGAAGGCACTGTTTATCTATTAAAATGCTATTATGGAAAAAAATATATATTATACTTCTACACCTAGCGAAAGTACACTCCTGCATCTAACCAAAGACAGTAGATTTTATCGTTTATAGACTGATAACAAAGGAAAATATTGTCAAAAGAACTATTAGAAATGATTACACATCCATTTAATTTTTGTAAACATCAAAATATATAACCTTCAAACTCCTATCAGGACCATTCCAGCATTTATCACCATTAGAAAACAACATTACTTTGTATGACTCCTCAAATTTGTCCCATCGCCTGCAAAGTTTAAGGAAATTGAATTATTTGTCATTTTTAGAGTGAGGAAATAGAATTTTCATTTCACCCATTGATCTTTGCCCCTTTTTTGAACTGAAGAATATCACCCTAACAAAAAATAACAGCAAGTTACTAAAACCTTACCCCAAACGGGTGGTGGAATAACCCTCCTCTTGCGAAGCCTGTTTATAGGGGCAGACTTTATAAGTGTACCTGAAGCAAAATTTCCATCATTGGAAAGTGAGATGAACAGGACTATCTATATTGCAGATTCCGAAAGAAAAGTCAAGTAAAGCAGAAATAAACTGGTAGGAAGATATAATGTAACTTGTTCTCTTTGCCCTCAAAGCAATGATCATAGAATGAATAAAACTCCTTTGCTGGGCCTGCAATATATTTAAGTTCTATTTCAGTTTACTCACGCCAATTTTATAACATATTCTACAACTAAAATATATGACGGTGACAAATGTTACTAGTGGCATACTAACCAAAATCATGTTTTAGCTTTTGCGTCAGACTTGATATTCTAGACTGTATTTTAGATAACTTGGCACTTGATTCATCATATTCCTTGCGTACACGAGCAGCATCTAAGGAACCAAAGAGAAAGGCTTAACGCTCAAGTCATATATACACGGATAATACAAGCAATAAAGTGCTAAGTGTCTAACCTGACTGATTCACCGGAGCCTGGAATAAGTTGACAGCCTGAAAAATATTTCTTACAGTTTTCTGTATTTTCTCTAACCAAGAAGGATTATCTGTCGTGGTACCATATGAGTTTATTTAAATTATCTCATCACAACTCCATTTAAATACCAAACTTGGACAAAGATTATGTAATATTGATAACAAACCTGACAAGTCTGGTTCATTATCAGAATCAGATTTGTAGGAGGAACTAGAGTCATCATGCTCGTCCTCTTGATATTCCTCATCAACGTCATCTTCATCATCATATTTGTGGCTATCATCATCATATCTGTTGCTTTCATCATCAGTTTCAGAAGCATAGCCTTCATATTCATCCTTTTTTGTCTCCTTTGGAAGATCTTCGTGATCTTCATTGTCTAATTTAGTATCAGTTTCAGCACTTTGCGCATCAGTCTTTTCTCCTGTCCAACGTGAAGCAACAAGCCGGCCCAACTCTTCCCTTGATAATCCCTCAGTATTTTCAGTTACGTCATTCCCCTACAGATATGCCAACAAAGAGAAAAATAACCAGCAGAAAAGAGAAGCAAAGAAAATTGCAAAATTTAATACATTTCTATAACTATGAAATATATTAGTTTTTTGAGAAACAAAAGAATCTCATCAGATTAGGATGTAGAGTAAGAGCTGAAGTCTGAAGAGTTCAAAAGGGCACATTGCATACAGTAGATTGTAGAAAATAATCACCTTCAAGACTAATAATGACCGTATTCAATGGCAATGACTACAAATAAGTGCAATGTACTGACACCTAGGATTTCTAAATACCCAGAGAGCCCGTGAACTCTAACCATGACAGTTCTCTGGAAACACTCCTGACTCCTATAACATGGTTCATGAGCTCAAATAGTGAATGAGGTGGAGAAACATGTTCAAACTTCAAAGAAGACAAAAATGCGGTTCAGTTATTAAGTTGGTTTTGAGACAGTTCATGATTGGGTGAGTAATGGAGGACCAAATAAAGTTCTCTACAAACCATAAAGGTCTTGAGTGCTACACAGGTGGGTTGCTGACTGTCTCTCAACTGCAAGTTTTAATGTGATTGTATATAGTAAGTTAAACTATCAGTTTCATGAGAAATGGATAGATAGGAAAACAGATCCTTTATTCACGTTGTTGTTTATTTTAGTGGTTGATATTTCAGCCGAAAATTTTCACATTTAGTTGCTAGGGATCTCAATGGATGTAGTAGATTAAAAATGATATCATGATTTCTAATGATGGGAATGATTTCTAAAGAGAGGAGGATTTTGTTGATTTTAACCACTACTTTTTCTAAGATAGTGAAAGGTAAGCCTAAGTATTTGGTTTAAAGGCTGGTGTCAGGCAACAAAAACACTTTATGTGCCCTCCACTTTACTTTAGTGGCTTATGTTTGACGTTAGATGATCCCAACAGTGGAGACATGGATCTCATTTCGTATTAGAGTAGGCTCGCAAGAGCAACTCCCTTGCAATTGGATTGAGTAGAACATCAATCATAGCTCCATCCAAGGTTATCAATTGCGGAAGGCAGAAGGCCAAATATCTGCCTTATAAACATGTCATTGTGGCCTATGGTAGACTGTTGGAAAACACCTAGCTATAGCATTATGGTGGTGCTATAATGATCATTTAACAACATTGGTTCCAACTAATAAGTTTTAAAGGCAAATAAACACAGCTTTAAGATCTCAGCACTTTTATTTCATCCAAATACACAAAAGACCTACATTGACTGCATACTGCTCAAAATTTTAGCAGCCTCCTTATTTCAGAAAATCATTAAAATAAACCATCAGTAACTGTTCAAACAGCACACACCCAGCATTTAACAAAAAGCCTGAAATGACTATTCCCTCAGAATGTGTAGCCAGCCAAAGACCAAAAACTTGATGAAAGACGGAGATCAAAACTTCCAAATTGATTTGGAGAGATGGGTAAATTCAAGTAAGCACAGTAGGGAATTTGTGTGCACGAGTTTCAAAGATATAAGACAAGAGTATAGATAAGGGGCGTATAAAGAGCTCAACAAGGTGATAACTTTATTGAAGACGTGATCCAGCATCCTCTGTGGCTAATAAATACACATTTCCATGATAACATGCTCTGAAAAGTACTGTCTGGCCAAAATAATAGCTGAACATATATATATTTAAAATGGTATGAGCCAAGGCAGAAGAAAAAGAGTTCAGGGCACTGATAAAAACAGTACATAAGCAAAAGTCAAATTAATTTTTAACCCCCAAAAATGCAGGATAATATGTTAGAATAGATGATTGGAGTTCGTTTGATTTTTTTAAGGTTTTTCTCTCTCCTCTTCATCTATGGCCTCTTCTGATGTCACTATGCCTGATTTGTCCATCTATACTAATTATGTCAATGTACATTTTTCCACTGACAAATTGGATGGAACTAATTATAATACTTGGGCATCAGACATTAAACTATGACTTAAGAGTCAGAGTTATGTTGATCATCTTACCTAAAGTGCACCACTATTGTTGAAAATGAGGTTTCCCATTGATTGAAAATTAATGCTCAATTATGAATTGCTCTCAATCATCTTTAAAATAATATCTCGTGCTTATCAGACATGTTCAGAAGTTAAGGAACAGCCCAAATTATTGTACACCAATGATACTCAATGTCTTTATGATGTTTGTTAAAATCTCCTCAATATTGTTTCCCCCAAATGTCTTAATGGTATAATGGTTGAATATTTAAGTAAAGTTCATGCTCTTCTTCACGATTTCAGTGAGTTACTACCTCTTGCCTCCACTCCTTCTCAAGAACCCCACCAAAGGTCAAAGTTCTTCATGTTATTGGCTTTACATGGACTTCCTAATGTTTATTCACAAGTATGTGATCATATTTTGAGACCCCAATTGTGCCTAATTTTACTTCCACTAGTTCCACCCTTTTGTGTGTGCCAGGTAAGCCAATCATTAATATATCTACTTTCGCCACTTTGGTATCTTCGCATGATTATCACAATCACCCTCGCAAGTTAGGCAAAGGGCGTCACATGTGTGACAATGTCACAAGCTAAGCCACAGAATTGACAGGTGTTACGCCTTACACGGTTGTCCTCCTTGATCTATTGCAGTTGTCCACTCCTTTGCAACTGTCTACTTTGGACTCTACTTTATATGGTACCTCGGGATAGCCTAATATTTTCAATAAATTTCTAAATAGTATGAGAATCATCAAAACTCTCTTTCCATTGTTTCTATTGCACACATGAGTACATCTTTTGTTAATCTTACTCCAATTCTCTTGGCCCTTGAGTTCTAGACTCAGTTACCATAGATCACATTATTGGTAACAAATTCTTTTTCTCTTCTCGGTCTATTTCAGGTTATTTACGTTGTTATCATGACCAATGGTTCTAGGGTCTCATCATATGATCTTCTTCCTTCTTTATCTATTGATAATATTCTTTATGTTCCTGGGTTTCCAGTAACTTATTATCCATTAGTCGTCTCACCCGTTCCCTTGATTGTGTTATTTTTTTACCAAAAATTTTATTTGTTTACAAGACCGGAGTTCAAGAAGGATGAGTGGCACCGAATGTGAGTCTCATGGTCTTTATCACCTACGGATATCTGCACATGTTAGCATAATAATGGATTCTCCATTTCTCACTAATGCTTAGTTGGATCATCCTAAGCTTGCCAAGATGTAGCAGCTTGTTCCAATTTTATCCAAGTGATCGAGTTTGTCTTGTAAGTCGTGTCAATTAGGAAAACACAGTCATAGTTCTTTTCCTAGTAGTATCTCACAACTTGCTTCGTTTCCTATTGTCTTAGTTCATTCTGACATTTGGGACCAAGTGTTGCTAAGTTCAATTTAGGATTTCAATACTTTATTACTTTTATTGATGATAATTCAATATGTACTTGGTTGTTTTCAATAAAAAATCGTTCTGAGATGTTTTTCGCATTCTCCTACCCACTATTTCATTTCATTAGACGTCACCTTCACTAAGGCTTCCATTTACTCTAATTCTCCTCCTTCTCCTCTTGTATCTCCATTCACTCTGACATTATTCAATATGTACTTGGTTGTTTTCAATGAAAAATCATTCTGAGATGTTTTTCGCAGTCTCCTAACCACTATTTCATTTCAGTAGACGTCACCTTGACTAGGGCTTCCATTTACTCTAAGTCTCATCCTTCTCCTCTTGTATCTCCATTCACTCTGATATTATTCACTTTTTTACCATTATTCACTCCTTCTCCTCTTGTATCTCCATTCACTCTGACATTATTCACTTTTTACCATCACTCAAGTGCTTAGTATATCTATCTAGTAGTATATGTTGATCATATGGTTCTTACATGCAGTGATCACCATGGCATCTCAAAGGTAAAGCAACACCATTTCATCACTTTCAAACCAAAGATCTTAGCAAACTAAGATATTTCTTGGGGATTGAGGTAGCACAATCCAACAATGGAATTGTTATCTTTCAAAGGAAGCAGGCATTGGATATTTTGGAGGAAACCGGGTTAATGAATTCAAAATCCATTGACACGTCAATGGATCCCAATGCCAAACTCCTACATAATCAGGGTGACCCTCTCTCAAATCTTGTGAAGTAAGAAGATTAGTTGGAAAATGGAACTATCTTACTATTACTCGTCCTAACATTTCCTCGCAGTCAGTGTGATTAGTCAATTTCTTAATTCACCATGTGTAGATCATTGGAATGCATTTATTTGTATATTGAAATACATTAAAGGTTCTTCTGGAAAAAAAGTTTGCTATATGGTTACAATAACCATACTAAAGTTGTCTATTATTCAAATGTTGATTAGGCAAAATAGAAAATCCACTTCCGGATATTGTGTCTCTAGTGGTGATAACTTGATCTCTTGGAAGAGCAAGAATCAAAATGTTGTTGTGAGATCTAATGCAGAAGTAGAATATATAGCTCACTACTTGTTAGCTCATTTGACTAAAACAGTTACATAAAGAATTACAATTTGGAGAAGTTACTCAAATGACATTTATACGTGAGAATAAGGTTGCTCTTCATATTAACTCAAATCCCGTCTTTTATGAAATGACCAAACATATTGAGATTGATTGTCATTTTATTCAAGAAAAGAATGTATATGGAGACATCAAGACTAAGTTTCTTAATTCGAATGATCAATTAGTAGATACTTTCACTAAATATTTACAGAGACCTATAATTGATTATATTTTTAACAAGCTTGATACATACGATTTATATGGAGAGTATTAGATGTAACGAGCTCAGCCGATATGGTTTGTATTTCTTATCTATAAATACACAACCCTTTGTGTTCATTATACATAAGGGATTACTCCTATACCTCTTTTACGTTATTTTCACAAATTAAAATGTGTAATTAAGAGATGAATGTAAGACAAGAGTAAACTCCAATCATACTATGAGAGATTGAGAGCATGGACTAGAGACATACCTTATTGACGTTTTCATCTAAGGACTCTTCCTTTTCAACCTTAACATTGCTCTCAGATTTAAGACTAGGTTCTTCGTTGGCTTCTTTTGCATTCTGCATCACAGAAAAAATCAAATTAAAATGCTAAAAAGCCTGAAAAATCTTGTGTTTGGCAGAAAAGTTGTTTACATTAACAAAAATTCAGAACAAAAAAAAAAGTGCAAAATTTATATTCACCTCTTCCACTTTATTATGTAAAGATCCTTCACTTTGAGGACTATCACTTTCTCGATCATCATTATCAAGTATATCTGCTAATTTCTCCCCTGCTTTATCCTGTAAGAAAACATGGAATGATAAAATAGAAGAATTAAACCACCACAACATCAAAGGATAGTTCAAGATCACACACATGCAAATGTGGTGCACATACAAAACACACAACTGAAGCAATAATGGATAAGAAAGATGAAGCAATCTGCTTCACAGTGGGATGACATAAAAGAAGTCACTATTAGTTGTTTTTCCACCATTGCTTGTAAGTATAGTACAGGTAAACAGATGAATAGCAACAAAATTACTTTTTTCTTGCAATAACAACATATTTGCGTGTTATTTAGAGATAGGGTAGTTCACTGCATAAAAGAGCATGACAGACTTTACACTTTTATCATACAGCGTAACTAACCTAATGATAATACAGGGTTAATAAGGGATCAGGAAAATCTCTCTCACACGCATATGTATCAGATTAATGAATTCAAAAGTTAAATTAAAACTCCTCAGTATGGAGCATTCTAGTTGTACAGTCAAGTTTTCATAGCAAATGCAATCAAACCTGATCTGCAGGAGAACCCTCTAGGTTTTCTATTTTATCATGATTATCTTCCACATCATCATCTTCTACATCCAAATGTTTTCCAGTGTCATCTCGATTCCCCATATCTTCATCAGTTTTATCTTTTGCTTCTTTAGCCTTCTCCTCAGACTCCTTTTTCTGCATCTCTTCCTTTTCTTTCTGTAAACGTTCTTTCTCCTCTGCCTTCTCTATTTGTTCTTTATGATCTGCAATGGAAGCAAAAGGTATTTATCAAATAAAGTATTCCATTGATAGGATAGAAAATTGCTACACAACAAAAGTTTCCCAAAAAAAAAAAAAAAAAAAATTGCACATTCCTTTTACTCCCTGATCAAAATTCCATATACTATAAACATAGCATGAAATTTGTAAACTTAGCAGTCAAATATGCATTATCATGTTTACTTTTCAGAACATATAAAATGCCATCCCCTCCTCAATTACACAATTTGAGAAATGCCAAAAGAAAATCTTCAACTTCCCATATGTTAAATAGACTGATAATGATGATCTGACTTCAAATGCAAGTATTTGCTTGTGATCATATGTGTAATTAAACAGACATTTGGTACAGAATATCTTACACACTTGCTAACTGTACTCAAATTTTACATTCAATAGGTTTTTTACAGTCTATAAAGACATATAACACTTCAAACAGAATGTAACACAAAATGCATTTCTGCAGCCCTAATTTATACATAAAGAGGTTATTTGCAGAACCAATAAAGACATTTAACACTTCAAACTGAACATAATCCCTAACAAGATTTCTCCACAATCACTTGAGTCTCCTACCAATGAGAAATACAACTATTAGTAAAATGATGTTAATAGATAGATCAGGTTTATGAATACTCCAGTTTTCGCCCATTGAATAATACTTTAATACTTGAAAAGTTTCGTTTAATTTTACTAGCAAATTTTTAATTAGAGATCTGATTAATAGTAATTAAATGGTAAAAGTAAAAATTTGCAAATTTAAGGGCTATTCTTAAAGGACCAAACGAATTCTTAATTAGAATCATAGGATCTCATTGAATTTGTGATTAGTACCTTCTTTTGTCCCTTTGTAATATTTCCCATCATGGAATGATCATATATGAAAACAATTAGTCATAAGAACATTTGACGCATTGCCTTAATTTTTTTCAATGATCATTATTTTTATGATCAAAATACTTCAACCAAAGTTCCATGTACTTTATAAATATTAAGAAAAAATTCAGAACAACAGGATAGAACCGAAAAGAGATACCCTTTAGCTGTTTTACAATCACTTTAAGTATATTTTCTTCCTTTTTTAATTTTGAAAGTTCTGCCTCATCCTTCTCAATAGCCACTTTAGCTTGTTCAATTTCTTGCTTTCTCAATTTGACACCCTCTTGATAAGTTGCAATCTTTTTTTCCAGTCTATCTCGAGCCGCTTTCCCAGCCTCCCAGCAGGTATTTGGACACTTTGCTTGACCATCATATTCGTCAGTTCCATCACAGCAATCTACAGATTAAGACAGGAGAGTAAAACCAATAACTTCAGATTAACAAAACACACAATTCTAATAATCCAAACTAGATATTAGTAATGTACTGGACAACAGCACTTTTAACTTTATATAACAAAATAATTTTTAATTCATTATCTATAAGAAAGGAAAACACTTCCAGAAGTTATCTACAAATGCACAATGTTAGTAAAGGATGAAAACATAAGGTGTCCTCTCCATACTTATCAAGTTCGTTACATCGTAACAAGACCTAAAACTCCTTGAAAACTCTAAATGTAGCTAAAATTATATTGAACATACAAAATACAGAAGGAATAACTGCATCAAGTGCATTTTTACTCCACCAGCATCTCCAATCACTTCGCCACATACTACATTACGAACTCCCTGAATAATAACAGTGACAAATAACAAGATAAAAAACCATTCCCATAAGTTCCAAATATATGCACAGGATCCAAAATTATTGGCTTATATATCAAAAGGGATGCTTAAAAATAATCCATAAATGCATATTCAATGTCAACACGACCTTCTAAATCTGTACTAATAGGACCTTGTTCATGCACATCTATCCAGTTCGGATATTTTTCTTGTATCAATTCCCCCCTTTTTACCCTTGTTTCAATTTTTCAGCTTAAGAACTCATCATATAAATTACACAATACAACTATAAAATTTGAAAGATACACAAATCATGCTCACCGCAAATTCCGTCATTCACTCTGGATGAAAACAAGTAAACAGGAGAATGTCCTGCATTCCGACAAAAAAATCTTCCACCTGGACATGCCGATGTACCTGACCAAAAAAAAAAAAAACAAACATTGAGAACAGCAGATGATCCTAAACGAAATAAATAAATAAATAAATCAAATCGCTAAAACAAAAAAATAATAATAACCCGGTTCATCGGTGCCATCAGCGCAATCGCAAAAATCGTCATTGAGCTGCGCCTTGCTGAATTTTCCGGATCCATCTTTACATCTTATAACATCGGAAGCCCTATAATACTTGTCATCTGTTCAGTAGAAACAAAAAAAACGCAAAAGTGTCAGAATACAAACAAAATTGAAAACGATAGCGATGAGTATTGCGCGAGCAAGGGAAGGGACCTTCGGGGGCGATTCCAAGGAACGGGTCCTTGGGCTTGGAAGAGGAGGAAAATGGGGCGCAGAAGAGCAGAGCAATGAGGAGGATTCGCAGCCGCAGCAGCTTCATGTTCTGCGCGAGGAAGAAGGTGAATTGAAAATGCAAATAGGAATAACTATAACAATAACAATGAATTAGATCAAGCTGAGTTTGCGAAGTGAGAAATGACGGTGTAATTAAACGCTGCGTTCAGTTGTGTGCAGTGGTGAAGTGTGATCGGAATGAAACCTTGCGGGTTCCAACTAGCGACTGCTACTGACGCGTGATAAGTGAAATGAGATTCGAGAAACTACCTTTTTTCTCCAAGACGGGTCATGCCAAACCCGAACAACTTTTTCTTGGGGATTTTTAATGTGAGGAGATTTTTTCAAATATCACGTCACTTTTAATTTATCGAAAATAAATCATACAAATATGAGTAACTACATTATTGTTATGTCATTATAGAAGGTAATATAACTTTTTTTCTTCTTTTTAAAATTTGAGGTTAGTAAATATTAGTTGCCACAAATTATAATAAAGATTTTAATGTAGTCTACTCATCAACCAATAATTATTAAAAGTGATTTTTGAACATAAAATAATTTGAGTTTCATTTTCATAATGGTTAGATTTTAAAATAAAGTCATTATCTCATAATAAGCTATAATAGAACCCATTTTTTAAAGTATATGTAGATGGATGAAGGACATCATGTTTATATCCATATTTTTTATATGAAAATAAAAGTGTATATACTTTATTTATAAAATGAGTATGATGACCATCAGATAAACAAATAACATAAAAATTGTTTGATAAAGATAAATTTTAAGCTAAAATATGAAGATTAGTCTTAAAGCTTAGTTTAAGAACAAAAAAAATTCTTCTATTTGTTTCAAAGAAAACTCGAGCCTAAAAAAAATATTTAAATATTTTCTGGGACATGAGCTAAAGTGCAATATCCATCAACTCTCCTAACACAATTATTTTTAATTATGGCTCAACTATTTGTCCTATAAGTATGCATTTTTATCATAATTACAAAAGGCTCTACTACTATTAAGGGAAGTGTGCATTGTCAGTCATCTAGGATGTTGCGTAAAGAATAAGAGCATTTCGAGCTATATTAAGTACCATCAAATGCATAAGATCATGTTGAAGCTTGTCACATGCAAGGAATACATAAAATAATAACTGAAGTTGTTCAACCGTTATGAATGACCTCTCAATGGCTACCTTCTTTGAATGCCTATATAAAGCCTAACATCAAGAAGAAAAAGGAGAGAGCATAGGTTAGAATGTAGCAAAATGATATTCAAGTCTAGAGAAATCCTCAAAAGCTTCAGAAAAGGATCTCATGGCTTAGAGCAGGAATGTTGCCAAAATACATGGATCCTAAAGAACATTATGGAGAACACTAATCCAACTATCTAAGAGAGTGAGCATATCCTTGTATTCATCGAAAGACCTAATCCCTCTTTAGAGAGCAAACACTTTATCTGAATTATAACTCAAAGCCTACACATTGTATTTGTCATCAAACATAATCCTTCCTAATTATCATCCTAATGGTTAGTTCATCATTGAAACATCAAATCTTCAAATTTTAGCTAGGAGTGATTATTTGACAAGAAAAATACTAAAGGGAATAGTCAAGAGTGGCTTGGCTCATTGAGTCAGGAGTATCTTGAGAAATAAAACTTATTAAGCTAGAACTGACTTTGACAAAAATACTCAAGAGATTAGTCTGGAGTGGTTACGAGCCCAAAGAATACTCTAGTGTACTTTGCAACATTAGTTGAACTTGACTTGTTGATCAATAACTGGATGCAATATGTTGCTACAAATGAACCAATATGACGTGTGTATTTTTTCTCTTCCTTATCTTTTTTATATTGCATGTTATCTTTGTTTGTACTAACTCAACAAGGACACTTAGTGTGACAATACATATTAAAAATGTTTTATCAAAGTGATTTCAAAACTAAGTATTTAGTTTGCATTTGTATTATTTAGTTAGACACAAGAACTATGATTTGATCACTTGTTAAAGTGATTTAGTTGAGTTGTAAAATCTACATCTTATGTGATTGTTTAAACTAAAAGAGTTAAGGATAGAATAAGCTTTTGAATATGTCTCTTTAACCATATTTGTTACGAGAAGATGAGGATACATCTTTTGTATTTCATTATATCAAACTTGTTGAAAAATATTTATGAAAATATTTGTCAAGCATATCTTTTAATCAAATAAGCTTAGGTCTAACTTGCATCAGTGGTGATCTATCAAATACAAAAATTAAAATCTAATCATTGGTTAAGATCAAAGAGACAATATCATAATTAAATAATTCAATGAAGTTAGTCAGTTGTGTCTAACATGATATATTAGATAAAGAAGTTACAATTTGCATGTGTGACAAACTACTATCGTTAGAATATCGTGATGCACATGTTATTTATGAAAAAGTTTTTAAATTCAACTAAATCAAAATTTAACCCTCCCTTCTTGTGATTTCTCTCTGTTTTCACAATTACTTTCCAACTGACCAATGAACTGCCAATTGTGAAAGCATAACCAGTGATAAATTGTCTTGCATTGAGGTCACTAACATAGTATGCATCTAAACGTCCACCAAGAGTTAGAATGCTATGTGTACGGGTGGTTAATCTAGGCCCAAGTAAGTCCAATGTCTCCTTAATGACGGTCCCATAACAAATTAGCACCTAATTATTATTAATAAGGTATATACATGATAATCTAATAAGTTGATTGACATGATTGATTTGTAGGTAAGAATCTGAAGTTTGACACATGTTATAAGTATAACGACATGTTGGCATTTATGGTTAGAAGTTGGCATGTTGGCATGTCAGGTAGTACACTGACCTCCCAGGCTCGGGCAATAACAATGAGTTTTTGAAAGAAAAAATTATTTCTTTGTTGTTTGTTTGGTTGTTCAACACATAATTGACTCGTACAATATATTGGCCCAACAGGCTCGAGTAGATGTAGCCTATAAAGAGTCTATAATGCCTCAATCATCAAGTTTGTCAAGGGATGTGATGGGTCACTTGATTGTGATCATTCACGGTAAAATGATCCGCCGATTGGGGAGTTACATCAGTTCAAATTCTCTCTGTTTCACTATCTATAAATAGAAAGGCATATGGGATTCGATGGTTTGGGATCCGTCGTGTCTTGGTATTTGTCCAACATGGGACTCTTCCAATTATTGGGGAAGGATGTCTCAATTGTGTCTTATGTGAACGAATGTTGGTGGGACGATGTGCTGAGGTTATATGTAGATGTGGGATAACTGTTCGCCACTTGCATTTTTTGCGGGATGTTGAGGTTAGATCTGGTAGGTCTTAGGGTTCCTACTCCATACAAATATGAATTGTTCTGTTTCCCTCCAGCTTATGCCTCATATGGGTGTTCTCTTCGACACTCTTTCTTTTCAAAGTATCAATCTCCTTTTGTAGCTTCATCATTAACCTCATGTGGTCGACATGATTGTCTTGGGTTTCTTCTATGTTACGCTTGTCATTGATCATGTTCCATGTGTTAACCATGTGGCTACTTTGTAAGGTTTTTCTCCAACCTTATGGTAAGCGCCAAAATGTTCTTACAAGATTAAATAGCCCACGTTGGTCACAACTATGGTCTTTCTCCTATCTTTGCCTTTTTATACTCGTTCTTCACTCTTGGATCTTTGTCCTATCTTTGCTTACTTTTGGGTTTGTTCTTCACTCTAAGGTCTCAATCTTTACTTTCAATCTTTGATCTTGGTTTTTTTTCAATCTCGATCAGATGAGAGAGGTACCTACAATTATGTTATAAAGTTCAAGTCAGTTACATGGTACATTAAATTAGACTTCTAATAATTTTACTACCTTTTTTTCCTAAAGAATATATGTATTTATGTTACTTGTTTATGTGTAAGGATGATTAATTTAGACCTAATATCTCTTTAAGATAAATACTTTATTATTATTAATAAAATAATTACATAATAATTTAATAAATTGATTAATATTATTAATTTAGAGATGAAAATTGTCATAATCACGAAGTATGTCCACTATGGTTAGAAGTCGGCATGTTTGATAATACATAAAATATTTAGGATAGGTAAGTTAAAAGAATAAACTTAGTTTATTGACATATTTGCATGTATTTTGCAATTAACTATTAAGTCAGGGAAGCCAAGTTATTGCCACAATTTTTGAGCATTTATTCACTTTCACTATTCCTCCTATCTTTGGAGTTATGATGATTAAATATTTTTACTTTTAACTGTCACATATTCCTTCCTTCTATATGTATTATTCTCTACATTTTTCTGGTTGCTAATATCATACCCTCACAAACTCAAAACTTCCTGTATATTACATCATGTTTGTTTCTTCTATCTTCTAAAATCCTTTTTTTTTTCTTTTGTTTTTCTTCATGTTTTTCTTCATTTCCCATTCTCGCGTTTTTATTCTTATCTATATACCCTCGACTTCTAGGAGATTGTTATTTTATTTTCATCATTTTGGATTTACATGCCAATGATTTTCTTTTTGGACTTAGCCTACAAAGTTTACAAGAAAGACAAACATACATAGGAACAGTTTCTCTTGGAATATGAATCTTTTTTTTTGTTTTTTGTTTCATGTTCTTATGGTGCCATGTAAAAATAATAATCTGTTTCAATATAAAATTTTAGATTAAGATTATAATCACTAAAAAGCAACATTTCATTTATTGCATTAGATATATAAGTAATAAGGTAAGGTCGTTTGTAATGAATATTTCATCGAAGAAGTAGTGTTTTCCTAACATCTTTTAGCATCTTACCCCTAATTTTCTTCTTTAAAAATTCTAATTTCAAAGAATTAATGAGACTTCTAAACTTACATAAGTTTTTCCTTTAACACTCGATTTTCATTACACAGTTGCTTGTTTTGAGATCACCATCTCCATCACTATAATCTTCTTCCAAAAATACTCCCCATCATCTAGTTAAATCAATATCAAAAAGTTCATACGGGCAATACAATATTCTTTTGGATATCATATTTTGAAAAATATAATAGTTTTATCATCTTAAAAGATGTATCACAGGAAAAAAATATTTTAATTAAATCATATGTGTAGAAACATATTCTCTTTTGAAACAAAATTTTGAATTAAGATTGTAATTTAAATATATGATACGCTAAAAAAATTCATAGTTAAATAAAATTTTTTGATTAAATTTATAATTTGAATATGTGATATGTTAAATGACATTAGCACTTAAAACAGATGAAAACTTAACATATTGAAACACAAAATATTTGGAGGAAAATCTTAAAGAGTCCATGAAAATAATCTATAAATATCGTAAATTTATTTGAATAATATTTTTGGTATAATTTTCTGAATAACTTTTTTAACTTGTCCATTTTTCATCAATGTGATAGGAAGAGTAAATTATGTGCAGATAAGAGATATTTTTTATTATTTAAAAATATATATTTTAAAAAAAGACGAATTCTGTTTTATAAAAGATTAACAGAAGAAAGTGCCGAAAACAAGCTAAACAATCATAACAAATATTTAAATTATACTTATGATTTGATTAGTATATCTATTTTTTTAGCCCTCTCATCACGTACGACATAACAATCCTACTTAGGGTTTCTCTGTATATGAATTTTTCCTAGAGTTTTTCTTAAGTTTGAAAAACTCAACAAATGCATTGTGATAAAAGAGAAAACATAATCTCTATTGATTAAAGTTACGAAGAGAAAGTTCAATTTATTTTTAACTTTTCTACTTTCTTTAATAGTCCAACTTTATGTTATTTTTATAAAATAGTTTTATTTTATTTATTTAAATTCAATTAAATAATTTTAATTAAGTTAAATAGGCAATATATATGTATTTCTTTTATTTTAGATTTATTAAATTTTGCGTTGATAAATTTAGGTATATTTAATTAAATTTTCATTAAAAATTTTCATCTATTGGATATTAAAAATATTTTTTAATTTCCAAAAATATTTATCATTTAAATTTTATCGTAAAGTAGACGACATAACATTATCTTTCCATATTAGAAAAGTTTAGAGAAGAAATAGTAAATTGATTGAAAAGCTGAAGGCTAGAAAAGTGAAAGAAAGGATCATTTCTTTTATGAATTGTAAAATCAAATAATAGGATAATGAGATAAAAATAAAAAATATTTTCGAGACTTAATAAAGATATTTTGAATAAAATTTTAGTTAAAAATATTTTAAGGATGAAATAGAAAATAAATTTTCTTAAAGGCCAAAAGTACGAAATATTTATAAAACATTAGAGGAAAAATATAATATATATTTCATAGATTTAATATATATAAGGTAAGAGGGCGTAAGATTAAGATATTTGCATTTTATCTTGTGTTGCAATGGAGGGAGTGTTGGTTCCTGTGTGTCCTTCACCTTCTTCCTCTGCAACTCTTAAACCCAAAATCTTCATTCCCAAAAGCTCTTCTTTTCCTTCGTCACTACCAACCCACTGTTCCATCCCCCAAAACGCAGCGTTTTCCCATCGTAACTCTCTCCGAAGTTCCACCTTCGCAATCGCCCAACACGAAGCTCCCGTTCTGGGAAAACCCGACAACAACTCCCTACCCGCTCTGCCCAAAATCGACAAGACTGGGCGCTTCTGCAGCCCCAGAGCCGCCAGAGAACTCGCACTGTAAACCTTTAACCCAATCTCTTCCTTCCATTCAACTCACTAATTTCTCAGTTACATTTTCTCTTTACTCTTTGTTTTTCAGCTCCATAATTTATGCTGCGTGTTTGGAGGGGATGGACCCGGTTCGGCTTTTCGAGAAACGGATGAATGCGCGGCGAGGTAACGGTTCAACTTTGGTGATAGGGTCTGTTGGGATAATAAGCTTATCTATAAACACTTTTATGATAAGAAGATATGAAAAGAAAATTGAGATAAGAGGGTGTTTAATTGGGTTTATGTTTCCTGTTTATTATTGTTTTAATCACGAAAGTTGCAGTTTTATTTTAAATCTGTTTCTTTGGTTTCAGAATTTTGTATAGGAAACACTCAATTTTTTATTTTTGTTTTCTTTGCGTAGAAATCTTCGAAAAACATATGTTTTTTATTAGTATGATAATGTCTGTGTGAATCTGGCTCATAGCCTTTAGTGGAAAAATAGGATTTCAATTTTATAACTTAAAAAGTGAAATAAGTAAATAGAAACACAAAACAAAGGTGTATAGGCATGTTTCTCCATGTAGGAGTTTAAATAAAAATTTGGAGAAGTTAACATGAGAATAAGTTTATAAATAAACTAATTTTAACTTTGTTATAAATAAGTTAATTTTAGTTAAGGAACTATCTAACTTTAATATCTGAGGAAATTTATTATAATGTGGTTAGTTAAGGTTTGTGTTGTCATTTATTTTGAACTGGGCGCATTTGCTTTGTTGTTTCAGAGGCCGGATATGAATTTGACAAGAAAAAGTTGTTGGAGTATAATCATATGAGTTTTGGAGGGCCACCTGTTACTGTTGAATCGGATGAAGAGGCAAATGACCTTCTGCGGCACATTGAAGAAGAGTCTGCCATTGGTAATAAAAAACCATAGATCGAGAATCTCTCTTTTTCTTTTTTCTTTTATATAATATAAGTCGGTGAAAATGCTTGAAGTGTGATAGAAAGTTCAATGTGTATATACATTCTTTGCTTTTCTTTTACTTGAACGTTTGGAAGTTGCAACATTTAAAAAATAAAAAATAAAACCAACCAGATTTGCTACTGCTTCATGATATATACACAATTTATAACTAACGAGCTTTAAAAGCAGAGTAGTTTCTTTTCACATTTTTATTTGTTGTCTCCTCTGTACACCTATGCGACTTACAAATATAGGTCAATTTAATTTGCTGATCAGAAATTGCAGTTTTAACAGTTGTTGGAGATGGAAGTCAATCATTTATTTATTTTGTGAATGTCTTGCTACCAGGATTAAAAGTAAGCATAAGTGGAAAACCTTTCGTGATAATTTAAGCTTAGGAGTTGTAGCATTTGCAAATCAGTGAAACTTAGGAATACAACATCGACCATTTTATTTTAGTAGTCATTAGGCTGAAAATGTATAAGTTTTACTTTGGTTGTCCCTGCAGCAAGGTTTGGTGTCCTGGTATTGTAAGTTAGCCTTGAAGTGCTACTTCTTTATTCTAACAGTGTGTTAGACAAGAGTTTATGTCGTGACTGTATTGTAAAGCCATTTTACAATTCACATTATGGACAAAGGTCTATGTTATGGTATTATATCTTAAGCGTTTAAATTTGGTACAACCTTCATTTTTGTGTTACATTCTTTCGTATGAAGAAGTCTGTGTGTTGTCGGTGACAACATAATGTCACACATTTGCTGAGAGAAATGTTAAATGGGCTGTAAAGTATTTATTATTATCTGGGCAGTTTTCTGTTGTTGCTTTCATCTCTAAATTGTACTAAAGTGTTATGTTCTACATGGCAGAAGCAGAAGTCCTTACAGCACCTCCAAAGCTGGTATATAACACCCTGATTTTGAGGTAAACGTAGACCCTTTACAGCTCCTCCAAAGCATACTTTAAATATAAGTTTTTCATTTCGTCCCCCCACCCTCCAACCCCTCCAAACACGCGCTGCAAAACTGAGTCTTTTGTGTTCGTTAAGGTTTGTTAGCAATGCTAATAATCTTACAACGCCCCTATCTGCAGATTCACTAGGAAACTATTGGTTGCAGTCAGGGATACGTGGGACAATCATGTCCAGGTTATTAACAAGATTGTCCCTGAAAATTGGAAGGTATGATAATTGATAAATATAGTAGCTTCTGTACTCAATTTATCATCTTGCCGCTGCAAATTCATGAACCGTGGACATAATTTCTTCTTATAATTGATTGACTTCTATGTTACTATTGCTGCCAATCCTGATCAATTATTTGTTGAAGCTGCACCTCCCTGGAAAAAGTGGCTAATAGATAAATTCAATGGTGAAACAATGCAATAGTTTACAATTTTGAATTGTATATAAATGCAGAATGAGAAGAAAAAATATGTCATGCGAAAATGGTTATAACTAAGCTTATAAATTCAGAGAGGCATAGCTTCAGTTATGCTTCGTTTTTCTAGATCTCTCCCGTCTCCAATTATTACATATAATATGTTTTCCTTTTTCTTGTTGTTGTAAATATATGACGCATATATTCTCTGTATTCAAATTCAGACTGCTGAGTGAAAACCACCCAAGCAATTTACTCAATTCTTCTCTATTATTTTCCTGGGCTGTATCCATTTTCATAAGTCCTCAGTTAATCGCTTAAGTTTTTTAGAAAATTGGTTTTTGACATGATATCAGAGTTTTCGTGACCAAGTTGTCGAGAGTTTGATACTTGTTCCCATTTTGTAAATAAAATAAGCAATTTCATAACGAGTTAGGGTATGCAAGTATGTTTGTCCACGCTTCAAGCCCAAAGAAGTGACAAACTCCTGTGGGTGGGAAAATGGGTGGGGGGGACACGTTAGACATGAAGACATTCTTGGGACTTCGCCTAATAGCTTGATCTTTTGTTATAGTTTGATCTTGATAGGGAAAGTTACTGGTTCAACACCTGGGTTTTATTTATGGTAGATGGCATATTTTCCTGGTCATACTCTATCCTTCCCTTTCTTCATTTAATATACAGAACATGAAACATCTACTATTGAAAGGCAAGTAAGCCTTTTTTTTTTGTTTTTTGTATCCTAGATTATCATTATTTTAATTTGATCACTTAGTTTGTTTGCATACCTGCAAAATGCTTCTCTCTTTTACAACATCTTTGTTTGCTATTTACTGTGAATTTAGAAAGCCCTGCAATCCCACATCACCAGTTATACTACCGTTACTAAGTTTCTTCTGTCCCAAATTATCTTTGTCTGCCACTGTCATGTTCAATGTTAGCATAGATGACTTAGTATTTTTATTGGTTTGATAATCTTTTAATGAGTTGTATGTATTGTATCTACTTCTTAAGCTATACACCAATAAAACTTAACTTCTTTCAATTTGTATGCCTTTTGTGGTTTGCTTTTAGCTACTTATTTGAGTTTTATTCCTTGCACACATATTATACTAATTTTTAACGATCCTTTTGTTTGCTAATGCTGATGGTAGTTTGCATCGTTCTGTTGATGCATTTCAGAATGAACCAGCAGGAAAGATTTTAGAGCTTTGTATTCTTCATTTGGCCATGTCCGAAATGGCAGTGCTAGAAACAAGACACCAAATCGTCATTAACGAGGTATATCTTAAGTTTTATGTGATGAAAAACATATATCACGTCCCAAATTGAGCTAACAAACCAAACATTACTTAACCTTATGTCATAGATTAACCCTTGTCAACAACCATATCATGTCATATTATCTTTGCTCATATAAAAAGAGTTTAACTCATAATTTATATATTTGTTTTGAAGGCTGTAGATCTTGCTAAACGGTTTTGTGATGGAGCCGCCCCTCGCATCGTAAATGGCTGTCTCCGCACATTTTTCCGAGAACTGGAGCGTGAGGAATCAAATAACCGGGTTTAGTTGTCTTTGGCTTATGGAAAAGGTTTACGTGCATTTCAGGAATATCAGGTTTCATAGCTTGCATATAGAACGGTACGCTAAGTCTGAAATAGGAACCCTGTTGTTTGAAAATTATTGTTGTTATGACATTGAAATAGTTATATTGTATATGTTATTTTTATTTATGTTAGCATGTGGGATTTGTAATAAATTTTTGACTAAAATGTTATGTTCGTTCCTTATTATTTTTGCAATTTTTTTATGTGGTTTTGTTTGAAATGATACTCAATTTAGTAATTTTCGTTTTTACTAATAATGGACGTTAAAATATTTTTGTTAAAGTTTTGTGAAATTTAATTAATATCTGAACTTTTTTCTATCAGAAGGTGGGTTTTGTTTCTTAAAATAAGAACATAAACCCTAAATTTGAGTGAAGTTTTATTTGCTAAAGAAAATAGAATCTACATGGTTTAGAGGGGGCAATTAGTGTTTTAAAACTTTTTAAGTGATTTGGTATCATTTATATTTAAAAAGAATGCAATATGAAAGAGAATGTAAGAAATAATGACATAAATTTTTTATAGTGCTTTGATTTTGTTTGAATTTACATCAAACTTCGACCACCACAAAACACCAGATCCGGGTATACAGAAAATCAAATTCAAAAATACACAAAATTAAATTGCATCATTGAAAGTAAAGATAGAAGTACAGAATAATGAACCGAAAATTGTCCGAAGTAGAAGTACTCTAAAGAAAGCTTTGTGAAAAAACAAGAAAGTAGAGATAATTCTTTTTCAAATTTTTGTCAGTGTCCATCTACACCGAAAAGATTAATCAAAATCAATAAAAATATGCATAGGTAAGAATATTTATGACTAAATATTGTTTTAAAACTCATTTACTAAAACTATTCTAAAGATAAACACTTAAGCACTAAAGCATGAGAATAAATCTTAATAAGTTAGAAATGTACATAAAATGTGTTCATAAACCATCTTTAGTAGTAGCTGCTTATGAATAAAAATATTATTTTATTTTAAGTCATATATACACGAATTGTTTAAAATTGAAGAGAAATATGCATAACAAATTTGCTGTATTTATTAATATTAAGACAGAGAATTTTTTTTTCCAAAAACAACATCTTCGAGCTATCTCAATCATTAATGAAACTCGGTGCTCCTGTTTAACACAACCAAACATGTAAAGCTAGGATGATTAAAATTAGAATTTTTACAATTGTACCTCCTTTGTTTTAATTTTTTTTTAATCTATGTTCTGATTCTTCAGAAATCTTCCAAACTTTTGGGGACATATCTTTTGTATCACTGTCACTATTAAGATTTTCCTGAGTTATTTTAGCTCTTTGTAGAAAAGTTTTTCATGCCAACTGCTTTTTCTTTTGTCACTAATTTCTTGCTCAACCAATTCGTTCATTTTTAACTCATCCTCTCTTAATTTTACAAATAAAGAGACAGTGTTCATCACAGATAGATCCTTTTGACTCAGACATGAGAGTAAATTTTGGTTTTCAATTTCTATCAAGACAGTTTAACACCTTGTGCAAAACACATGTAGAAATTTATAAAAAAAAAACATTTATATACACGTTTAATATTTATTAACATCGTAAAATAAGATGGTCTAATAATTCTAGACTTATTAGATAGTATAGTCTCTACAAAGACATTCTCAAACTTCATAATCCTTATAGAAATAGTTCGTCTCTCAAAAATTATAAATAGTTTTCTGAAATTTATATTGTAAAATCAAATTTTCGACAACAAATAAAAACAAATGTGACTTAAGTTAAGTAAGAGTATATTTAAACTTCTAAATATTTATCCATTTAATTTGTCGAAAAGTTTTATTTATTTCATTATCATTTTACTTAAAAAGTAAAAAAAAATATATTATCTATATATTCCAACAATAAAACAGAAAACATAATTTTATTTTCACAATACTGTACTTTATCCAACTACTAAATGAGTCTGCCGCGACGCGATCACTGAACGGCCACCAGTGTTCGGCGGCGCGTGTTGGTGTGATGAGCGAATCCCTAATCTAAGCCCAAACCACTATTCATTGTCCCCTTTATCTATGTTTTCTGGATTCCCCTTCTGAATTATTCATAGTAGAATCGAGGAATCCGTTGTTGTCTGGTTTCAATTTTCGATATTCAAATGTTGGGTGGTTTGTACGGAGACCTTCCTCCGCCTTCGTCTGCGGAGGAAGACAACAAACCCACTCCCAATGTCTGGTCTTCCAGCACCAAGATGGCCCCTGCCACGCTCCGCAAGCCCGCCTCGCTCTTCGCGCCTCCCCAAACCCTTCTCCGAACCCAGCCCAAGCCCAAGCCCGTTGTCGCCAACCCTAAGGCCCTTCTCTCCCCCACGCCCGCTCCGCCTCCCGACGACGCCCTCCAGCCCGCTCTCGTCGGCGTCCAGTCCACCGTTCTCGAGGAGTACGACCCGGCGCGGCCGAACGACTACGAGGAGTACCGCCGCGACCGCAAGCGCAAGGCCCGTGAGGCGGAGATGATGCGCGAGCTCGAGCGCCGCCGCCAGGAGGAGGAGGAGGAAGAGAGGGAGCGCGAGAAGGAACGAGAGCGGGAAAGGGAGTACAGTGATTCGAGGTTGAATGTTTCCGGCGAAGAGGCGTGGAGGAGACGCGCGGCGATGAGTGGGGCCGTGCCGAGATCGCCGTCGCCGCCGCCGACGGGGAATTCGGACGGGTTTAGCATTGGGAAGTCTGAGACGGGAGGGTTGGGAGTTGGGGCGGGTGGGCAGATGACGGCGGCGCAGAGGATGATGGCGAAAATGGGGTGGAAGGAGGGGCAGGGACTTGGGAAGCAGGAACAGGGGATTACCACTCCTTTGATGGCAAAGAAAACGGATAGAAGAGCTGGGGTTATTGTGAATGCTAGTGATAACAGCAAGAAAGTGAAGAGTGTTAACTTTAATGGAGTGCCTACCAAGGTGCTGCTGCTTAGGAATATGGTATGTTACATCTGTTTATTGGTTGCGTTTTAACATGACAAGTGTTTGTTTGTGTAATTGTGTTGATTTCATTCAAGTGCTTTTGGATATTGATCTTTAGTGATGTTGAAAGTTTCTCAGTCAGGATTGTGTTTTATGAGGTAACTAGTGAGCTTGTGTTATGGCCGATTCTCTATTTGATTTTTGTCAATTCCTTTGGATGTTGCTGCCTTAGATGAACCGTCTAGTGTTAACTTCAGATAAGATGTAATTTTCGCATTTTGTTGCTTGTGATGTTGTAGATTTTGGTCTGCCTGATGTGGAGTTCCCTTTTAAAATTATTAAGGGTTAATTTGTTATTTTGCACGCGATGAGGCCTTGTGATGTCTTGGCTTGGTCAGTGGTGGGTGTGGTTTTAATTATCGTGACGAGTGATGGCTTTAATGCTATGAGCTATGAGCTATGGTATACAGTATTTAACTTGACAAAATGAATGCCTCGAGCTTTTTGTTAGGTTTTCATTCTGCTGATCAGTTTTCTTTATCATATAGAAATTGTGTTTCACTTGTATACATATTCTAGGTTGTGAAACTCGAGAATTTATATAAATTCACGGAGGCCTTGACTGTATATTTGCTGGAGTTTACTCAATATAAAATACATAAATTATTCTGAAATATACTCCCAATTCCCAAAATTATTATACCATAAACATTGCAAGATAAATCCAAAATATACTGCCACAATTCCTGAAATTTAAAATGCTGAAACTTGAAATTTATTCTCTCAGAATTTCAGCATTTGTCAAACATATAAAATATAGACAACACAGAGGAAATGCAGAGGAAATCTACCATACCAAATAAAAGAAACTTGTGTGCGAGTAGACTGAGAACAAGCTTTAATGTTCACTTTTTGTGTTTTGAGACTCAAATGACATTAATAACTGTTGTTTTGAGTAAAAAGGTTTTACCCTAGTGAGCTTGTCAGCTCGTTACTGAACTCATGAGATTGACTGAGTTCAAACGAGTTTGTGTGAGTTGACTCAAGCTTGTTCAAATAGGATTCTGCAACAGAGTTAAACTGTTGTGTGTCATCATGGGCATGTAAAGTCATCCAAGTCTGAGTTAGCATTCTAGCTTGATAACCATGCTCATATTAAATGAAAATGCTATACCAACAATTGCTAAACTTGAAGGTATAGAAAATATGCTTCTTGTGATGTTTATGCCATCCATATAAATAAGGTTGATGCATTGATCAAGGAATTGATGCGGATAGAAAACCAAATTAAAAAAATTAACATGAGTCATGCCAAATTCTTAAATAACGTTTCAAAGTGGACTAACCAAACTCAAGGGAACTGCTTTTGCGTCTGTACAAGGATTTATGAGCCAATTTAGATTTTCCCCAAACAACAAAACTATGAGGTTTCTCCAGTGTAAATTTCCTCTTATAAATTGCATGGAAGACATTCTTTTTGTCAAGGTAATAAAGAGGTCAATGCTGGATCAAATCAGAAGCCATGGTGAGGAAGAATCAGAGGCATTCTTTGAAACTAGAGAAAAAAGCATTGCTGTAGCCATTGCTGTAGATTTGTGTACTGTACTTGGATGCTATGTGAGACTTCTAATGGTCAATAAAGCCTGTGGGGACCAACATAGCTACGTCAACTATGAACACCCGTTGACAATTAGCTGTTACTGGTTACTTTAGATACTAGATCCAATGTGCTTTAGAACGTAGGGTAGACATGTAATCTGTAATTGCTAGGAGCCAACTATGATGATATAAGGCTTCACTTGAGGTTTTAGGAATACAGAGGACAGGCTTGAAATAGAAGTGTAGTATTCTGCAAAACGTGTTCCTACCTGGTGTTTCACATGCTTCTTGTGCATGATATGTTTTTAGTTGATAAGACTAGAGAAGGGGTACGCTCTAAATTTGAGTGGTGGAGTAAAGCGTAGCAATGTAGAGTGTAGTGTTTTCGTTAAGTATATAAAAAAAGAATGTGTATGGAACAGAAGTTCATTAGGATGCAAATTAATATATTAAAGGCGTAAATAGGGGATGACATTATAAATAAGTTGCATGGTTTATGTATCTTGGATCCATCTTTCAAATTTAGGCTCTAGTTGGGTGGATGAATATCTGTTTTATAATTTGTGATCGTAAAGTGACTTTCAAACTTATTGAAGTTATCCTCCTGAGTGCTATAGGGTTAGAAATGTTTTATGGTAGTGAATGTTGAGCAGTGTGAAAAAAAGTTAACAAGAACTAAATAACTGTAGAAGAGATGATAATGCAATAATAGTCTTGTACTACTAGATGAGGTAGGTGGATGAATATGAATACAAGAAAAACATATAAGGAATGAATGTAAGAGAAAGTTGAAGCAGCTTCTGTTGAGGATAAATGTATATTTGAATTTTAAAGTTTCTTTACCGAAATAAGTTTAGAATGAACGAAATAGGAATTGTGCCTCTATGCTTCTTTATTGTCTGTTGGCCTTCTGTACTGCCAAAGCAATTACATTAATGAGAGCAAGGTTATCAAACTTAGAGAGATTTTGTAAACTCGTGGGAGCTTCGTAAACTCTTAAGAGTTTATTTCAGATGAAAAAAATAATAATTATACAAATAACATACTAATTCAATATTTCAATAGTATAATTAAGCAATGTAGTTAAAACAAATAAATCCACAACACTAAAATAACTACATTTAGTAGTGAATGACAATTATATAAGGACCCTAAATAAATAAGTTCATACAAATATTACAAAACATAAATTGTTAAAGTCATAGACATTAAATAACTAGAAATGGACAAATGTCAAGTTTCTATGCCCAATCCTCTAATGACATCATCCTCTCCATCATCATCTTCATCACAATGTTGATCACCATCAAACTCTTCCCCATATGAAAATTGTGCATCCACGTTGACATCAAAAGTTATATTATCAAGATCAAGTGCATCTAGAGCTGGATCTCTTGGTGCTCCATCTAAGTGAACTTTTTCACCATTATATTCACCTTGAGCTTGCTCAATCTCAGCAATATCATCTCGCTCATCAGTCATCCATTCATCATCTGTCTCAATATCATTTAATGGAAGAAGCTTTTATAATTTTTTTATTTTTTACTTCAAGTTATTCATCATATAAACCAAATCATTCATCTTTTTCTCATGCAAACGTTTTCTTCTCTTTGTATGAACATATAATTAAATAGGAAATTTTTAGTAAATATATAAACCAAATAAAGAAAATTATAAATTATAAATAACTTAAATTACTATTTCAAATGAGCTCCAATTACGCTCACATCCAAAAGAGCTACAAATCAAGCTTAGATCTCATAGCAAACCTCTTCAACTCTAGAGTTCCGTCCCCTAACATCTCCCTATATTCTCTAGGAAGTAGTGCTTTCCTACATTCCTTTGTATCTTCCGTTGAAAAAAGTCCTTTAGCATAATGAAATCAACAAGTTGCAAATTATTTTGTTTTTCTTTCTGCAACATCCTTAACCAATCTTCTCATGCGCATAAATCTTTCACCTCATAATCATCAAGTCTAAAATTAGGTTCATAATGATGGAAATGGGGTTGAGATAATAGGCAGCATGCAAAGGCCTATCAAGTTGATTATCCCATCTTGCATCAATTATTTACTAAACATCTTCATAGCTACATTCAATACCAATTATGATATACTAGAAATAATTTCGCAAATAATTAAATTTTGAAAGAGAGAAAGTATAAAATTTTTACCTTTTCTTAATATTATTAAAATTGCACTTAATTTCCTCTTTTGCACAATTCATCTCCTCATATATGAAACCCATCACAGGCTTTATATGAGTGCACCAATCTTAGGACCACCGTAAGAGTGACAACAACTTTGAGGCATGTGGAGACATTCTTTCAAAACCAACTATCTAATGCCACATTTTCAACTTTTCTCCCCTCTTGTGAAGTTCCAAACTTGTTTTCTACTCTTCAGAGCTAAACATGGTCAACAATGATGCTTTCAATTCGTGAAGGCAAGCTAGAGTCAAATAAGCTTTGGCAAATCTAGTTACACCTGGCCTTATCAACTCTCTTTCTTTTCTTAACTTCTTCAACATGGTAATTAACATTGTTCTGCCATAAATGTAGGTGGTGATCTTTCTTCCCTTCTTGATGGTAATTTGATGGATCTTCAAACTATTTTCAAAATCTTCAATCAAATCAATGCAATGGGCAGCACATGGGGTCCAATACAATTGCTTCCTTTTTTGCATCAACAAATCTCCAGCTACCATGAAATTTGCAGCATTATAGTAACCGCTTGCACTACATTTTCTTCTCCCAACAAATTCCACATTATTAGCCAACATCTTAAATACTTCATAGTTGTTTTTGAGCTGGCTGAGGTATCTAGTGAATAAAGAAAAACAATCCCTTTAAGACTACTCACCAAGAAGTTACAAATAAAACGTTTTTTTATCTGTCCACCCATCTAACATAATTGTGCAACCTGTTCTCTTCCACTCATTCCTATATTCTTGAAGGATTATATCAGTTTTGTCCACTACTTGCTTGAAGAGCTTCTCTCTAACATCATGATAAGATGGGGGTTTGTAGCCAACTCCATATTTCCCAATCATTTCATACATTTTTACGAAAGCTGGATTTTTAGGTACATTGAATGGAATGACACTTGTGTAAAAAAATTCAGCAACTTGAGCATCAACTTTTTATTTATAGCCTTTTTTAATCATTTGATTTATAGTAACTTGAACTCCCCCCTACTACTACCAACTCTTTCTTGTCCGTCAAAACCAAACATAGTTCACAATGTCGTAACTCTCAGACGAGTTTACGAGTTAACTTGCGAGTTTGATAACTATGAATGAGAGTATTGTGTAGTGTGCACTCCTTGAGCAAGAAATTATTATAGTTTTAAAATCTAGTGGTCATGCTTTCTCTAAAACACGAAAGAAGCCCATGCTAGTTTGTTCTCAAGAATTTGTGTATTAAATTTTGACCCATGCAATGGATAAAAACTAGTGAAAAACTCTGTTACATCATCGACATTTCTTCCTCTAAACATTTGTTATCCAAAAATATTCAAATCAAATATAATTTTCACTGATAAGTTGATAAAATGTTGGCAGACATCATCCTTTTTTTTTTTTTTTTAAAACTGAGAAGCATACCTCTTTGATACAATTCATTATTTCTTTAGTCATTGAAGCTGATAGTGATGAACTGATCTTTATCTCTGCCTTGTTACTTGTTGGATCATCAGAAATGCCACTGCTTATGGTATATTTAGCTCGGTTAGTTTGCTGATTAATTAGCTTGATGCATCTTGGTTAGTCCCTTTAACTTCCATGGTAAAGGAGTAGGAAGTTCTGTTTCTTTTGGAAAGTTTGGGTTATGGCCTTGATTTTTAACTAAGTCATTTTTACTTTGGGCATGCACTGTAATGTTTGATGAAGTATTTCTGGACTTGTTTCGCACACAGTTTGTATCTGTTGTAGACTGTGTGGACACTGGATTTTAGAACATATTGGTGTGAAGTGCATCATTTGTTTCCTCCTTTTCACTTACAAAGTCCTAGGATTTGATCACTAAAGGGTAACAAATCAGATTGATGTGTTTGTATGATCATGTTTTTGTTGATAATGATCAACAGATGTCTTCTTTGAAGTCTGTCCGGAGAAGGAAATAAATAAAAGTTATAAAAGCCAGCATAAAAAAACTGTGATGCAAACATATGTACTGAAGAGCTTTCCAATTCCAGAAGTAGTGCTTTCCTACATTCCTTTGCATCTTCCACTGAAAAAGGTCCTCTAGCATAAGTAAATCAACAAGTTGCAAATTGATTTTTTTTTTCTTTTCTTTCTGTAACATCCTTAACCAATCTTCTTATGCACATATACAACCCCTCTTTCACCTCATAATCCTCAAGTCTAAAATTAGGTTCATAGTGGAAGTGGGGGTTGAGATAATAGGCAGCTGAATGCAAAGGCCTATCAAGCTGATGATCCCACCTTGCATCAATTATTTGCCAAACATCTTCATAGCTACATTCAATACCAATTATGATATATTAGAAATAATTTCATAAAGGAGTAATTAAATTTTGAAAGAGAGAAGGTATAAAATTTTTGCCTTTTCTTAATATTATTAAAATTACACTTAATCTTGTCTTTTGCATAATCCATCTCTTCATATATAGAACCCATTGAAAGCTTTATATCTGAGTCCACCAATCTTAGGACCACCTTAAGAGGGGCAACAACTTTGAGGCATGTAGAGACATTCTTCCAAAATCGATTATCTAATACCTTATTTTCAACTTTTCTCCCCTATGTGAAGTTCCAAACTTGCTTGTTTTCCACTCTTCATATTTAAACATGCTCAATAATGATGCTTTCAATTCATGAAGGCAAGCTAGAGTCAAATAAGCTAGTTACACTCGGCCTTATCAAGTCTCTTCCTTTTGTGAACTTCTTCAACATGGTAATTAACATTGTTGTGTCATAAATGTAGGTGGTGATCTTTCTTCCCTTCTTGATGGTAATTTGATGGACCTTCAAATTCTTTTCAAAATCTTCAATTCAATCAAATCAATTCAATGGGAAATACATGGGGTCCACTCCCTTTTCTGCATCAACAATCTCCAGCTGCTTTAAAATTTGAGCATTATCAGTAACCACTTGCACTACGTTTTCTTCTCCAACAAATTCCACAACATCATCCAACATCTTAAATACTTTATCCGTTGTTTTTTAGATGACTGAGGTGTCTAGTGAATAAAGAAAAACAATCCCTTTAAGACTATTCACCAAGAAGTTACAAATAGAATGTCTTTTCTTGTCTGTCCACCCATCTGACATAATTGTGCAATTGTTCTCTTCCAATCATTCCTATATTCTTGAAGGATTATATCAGTTGTGTCTACTTCTTGCTTCAAGAGCTTCTCTCTAACATCATGATAAGATGGGGGTTTATAGCCAACTTGATAGCCATGAATGAGAGTATTGCATAGTGTGCACTCCTTGAACAGAAATTGTTATAGTTTTAAGCCATAGTGGTCATGCTTTATCTAAAGCATGAAAGAAGCTCGGCTAGCTTGTTCTCAAGAATTTATGTGTGCATTAAACCTTGACCCATGCAATGGATAGAAACTAGTGAAAAACTTTGTTACATCTTCGACATTTATTTATCCTTTAAACATTTGTTATACAAAAATATTCAAATCAAATATAATTTTCACTGATAAGTTGATAAAATGTTGGCAGACATCATCCCTTTTTTCTTTTAAACTGAGAAGCATGCCTCTTTGATACATATTCATTTTTTTTTTTGGCATGAAATAGTGATGAACTGATCTTTATCTTACTGCCTTGTTAATTGTTGGATCATCAGAAATGCCACTGCTTATGGTATATTTAGCTTTGTTGGTTTGCTGATTAATTAGCTTGATGCATGTTGGTTAATCCCTTTAACTTCGATGGTAAAGGAGTTGTAAGTTCTGTTTCTTTTGGAAAGTTTAGGTTATGACCTTGATTTTTAACCAAGTCATTTTTACTTTGGGCATGCACTGTAATGTTTGATGAAGTATTTCTGGACTTGTTTTGCACACAGTTTGTATCTGTTGTATACTATCTGGACACTGGATTTTAAAACATATTGGTGTGCATCATTTGTTTCCTCCTTTGCACATTACAAAGTCCTGGGATTTGACCACTAATGGGTAACAAACCAGATTGATGTGTTTATATGATCATGTTTTTGTTGACAATGATCCACAGATGTCTTCTTTGAAGGCTGTCCGGCTAAGGAAATAAATAATAGTTATAAAATCCAACATTAAAAAACTGTGATGCAAACATATTTGCAAAAGTTGAAATATTTGCAGCTTTTTAAGTTGAATTGTGGTGGATGCAATAGTTATGATTTCCTTCACGAGTTCGTGTGTTCACAAGAGACCCTAGATGGTGTGTTTGTATCCTGAAATTATACTTGGATTTTATCTGTTATAAAATTTTCCATGAATTTTTATTAACAAGAGAACAAAATAAGAAGGTACAATGAATTGAGTTTCCACCCTTAAGTTGTTTAAATCTACTCACCTTGTCTTTTACACAAGTTACAAGAGAAAGTTTGTATAAATTAAGTACATAATTGATATTAACTTTTTAAAAATAATTTAATTCATTTGCATTTCTATTTTCTTCTCTTACAACTACCTATGAAGAATATTATCCAAATAATTCCCTTTCAAGTATGCATCTCTGGATACTCTGATGCTAACGGTTAATCTATGCCATGAAAATCTTAATAATGATTGCACAAGTCATCCTAAAATAGATGTGGCATTGTTGCAGTTTAATTGATCTTATATGACTCACTATACGTGTTTCTTGTTGAAGGTGGATCCTGGTGAGGTAGACGACGAGCTGGAAGTTGAGGTACAATCAGAATGTGCCAAGTATGGAACTGTAACTCGAGTTCTGATATTTGAGATAACAGAACCAAATTTCCCCACTGATGAAGCTGTAAGAATATTTGTGCAATTTGAGAGATCCGAAGAAACAACTAAAGCGCTTATTGACCTCGATGGTCGATATTTTGGGGGAAGAGTGGTGCGTGCCTCGTTTTATGATGAGGAGAAGTTTAGCAAGAATGAGTTAGCTCCAATGCCTGGAGAAATTCCTGGCTTCACCTGAAAGAACAGCGCGTCTGTTATTTTTGTAAGGTCCTTAGTGAATGCACTGAAGACTTGAAATCGAGGTTTATCTTAATTACATGATAGTTGAGCATTGTCTGAAGCTTAGTCTTGGTCCATGTGTTTGTAATACTGACAAAGGGTTGTCCCTCAGGTAATTACTACGATCACAAGAACATTGAAAGTTCCTTACTAGTGGTAATGTTGTCGCTGTACATTCGAAGTTCTTTAATATTGATTGGAGATTAAGGTAGCATTGAACGAACATTCACCACTTTAGTATAGGTACAATGATTTAAAATTGATTTTAAGTGATCTTGGTTATAAGTTATAAATAAAGTGATTTATGGTTTAAAAATTTAGTTTCACTGAAGTTTCTTTTTCGTTTAACATGCTTTTAAAGACAAGTACTTTTGATTTGAGACAAGTATTATTATTGTTGTTCTTATTTTAATTCTAGCAAAAGCAACTTTAGTTTGACTTGAATGTGCGTCTGGGGGCACAAAATGTCTATCCAGATAGTGTATTAAGATCAAATCAGGTTATAATAACATTGAGGGTTTATTTGTAAGGGAAAAGAGATTTGTCCTTTAAAACCATTCAAGACTCAGCATACACTCAAAATTGAAAGGGCCTGTCCGATTTCTACACCTAAAACAATTACATAATCTAACAGGGAACACAACTCAGAGTAAACCAACAAAATAGCATTCAATGAAACCAGAAAGTACTAATTTGTGACTCCGACAATAACAAAATTCAATTTGTATTTAGAAACGGAACATAGCACAACCTTACTACTCGTAACAAGTTGCGGCTGCAGCCCATTCACTCACCTACTCGCAATAAAAGACATCCAATAACCCTTAAGTCCTTAACCATCTCAGAATGAAAAAGAAAATCAAATGCATTTGATGATTAAAATACTAGTTAAGGACAATTGGCATTTCCGGACTCTGACCGGTGATCATTTCATTTTCAAGAATTTCGGATGGAATGTCACCTCTAAGAATTTGAACTTCAAAGATTACTTTCTTGTCACTGCTTTCCAATAGCTCAAAAATGCATGCATCGCCAATCCTCAAACAATTTTCAACAGCAAACTTTTTCCATCCTGCCACATTAAAAACCCGCTGTTTGTTTTGTCCACAATACACCATGTCCCAGCTCTTGCCCATATAGGTGAGTATGGTGGGGATCTCACAAGAAGGAAGTTTTAACCGTAAGTTGGTGGCAGGCCACTACATACCGACAAATAAAATATTTAAAATGTAAAATGTATGAAAGGAGAGTATAAAATGTTGATAGTCTTGGGTTTCAATGTGTGCATGATGTCTCAAGGCATGGTAAACAAATAAATTTTCTGTATCATACAGAAAATGGACCTTTATGAAACAACAAATGAAGTAATTCAACTCCAACTTTTTCTAGCATTAAACCAAATGTGCTAAAATCAGTGGCCATGATCCAGACTAAGACATAATGATGCATCAACAAAAAACATTAGAATTGAATAGTCGTGCTTGTCCCCTTTTTCATCTGTTTATTCTATTTTGCCTTTATGTTGATGTACACAAACATACATCTCTGCTGGTCTCTATTCCATGATCTTAAATTCAACCCCACTGATAAAAGTAGGAAGGAAGAGTGCCATTAGACCAAATTATAGTCAACTGACTTCTATATATCTCTTTTGTCTTTCACACTAAAAGGAAACCAACTGAGATATGGAGTCTATAAAACCAAGTGTGAAATTACCATATAATAACGGGGACAGAGATTTGAACGTGAAAGAATACTATGACCGTATAGTTTTCCTGAAAGTGGTTTAACTTCATCCCATTGCAAATTTGTTGTATGATCAGGCAGTGGTCGTAAGGGGACTTCATTTTCCAAGGCAATTCTACCACAAGCTACTGCATAAGAAAACTTGGTGAGAAATCTTTCATATATCTAGACAAATAAGATTGATGCATGTAATAATAAATGGCTTCCAGGATCACCTCTCCAACATTGGTTATATTTTCAAAATGTTGGTTGACTAATACAAAAGAATGATGAACTCAACTCAAGTTTGCCAATTTGATATGAAACAGCAAGATCAGCAATCATAGAAGGAAAACAATTTGAAATGGATTAATGCTAATAAGCCATTTGACGTTTTGACATGTTCTGCTTAACCAGTTAATCGAAGTACCTACGAAGTATACTAGCTACATAAAGTTTTTTAAGACCTAAACAAACATCAAGAATATGATTCAGTCATGGAGTCCTACTTGATGAAGAAAAGATTTAAAAAATGTTCAAATAAGCAAACCCTGTCCTCCTAATTTATAGCAACAAGTAACAACAACGTTGTAACATCAAAGACCTCTTCCAAGAGCATATTTTGTTCTACATCAAAACTCAAGCCACTTTGGAAAGGACATGATAATACCTATAATCACAGCATAAACCCAAAAACCTTTCTAGGAATGCCTGTATATTTTACACATTGACATATTCTATATTTAAAATGTGACTTTATTGAGTGGATTCGGAACTATTTGAGAATTTTATAAATAAGTCTCCAAAATCTAAACTATTTTCTTAATTGAGCTATTAATCATATCATTTTTTAAATTAAATTCCTATAATTTTTGCAAGGTTAAATTGATCTGTAAGTGAGCTATCTATGAAATTATTAATAAAATCCTAAAATTATTTATTTATTTTAATTATGTCCCTTAAAAATAGGTCCTTGGATTACTTTTTTTGTCTTAAAATTGCCACACACTGATAATTTGTGGTGGCTTTAGAAATTTTAGGGACTCGACTAAAACAAATTTCTTGATCAGGAACCTAATTAAAAAATAATAATTCAAAGACCTATTTGAAAATTCCAAAATAGTTCATGGACTTATTGATTAATATAACCTTTTTAAAACCATTGTTAAATTTTTTAGCTGGTTCAGAGGGTTACAGATTTACTGTACGGACCTACATTTTAGTTCAGAAACCTAATTAATTTTTTTTACAGTAAATCATTTTTTTGCGACCATTTATGCAGTAATTAAATTTAAAAATATTAAAAGTTCTGAAATAATTTAGGGAAAATTGAGTAAATTCTCCTATTTGAAATTACAACTTGAACGCAATTTCTCATCAGCATCCCCAAAAAACAGAGTTTCATCTTTGGGTTTCAGATTTTCACAGTAATGAATAACAACTCATGCAGATGCATTACTTACAGTCGAAATAATCAAAATGTTTTTGTTGGCCTGCATGCACTTTGTTTTGTTGGATTCTCAAAATATATATATATATATATATATATATATATATATATATATATTTTTTTTTTTTTTTTTTTT